>Ga0070717_10000016_pt1 | contig 205932 bp, 177 predicted proteins | sample LARL113metaG_FD_71366 | JGI IMG/M metagenome (GOLD analysis project Ga0070717, IMG submission 71366) | Corn, switchgrass and miscanthus rhizosphere microbial communities from Kellogg Biological Station, Michigan, USA - LAR L11-3 metaG | ecosystem: Host-associated > Plants > Roots >...
CCCTCAATCCCTCAATCCCTCAATCCCTCAATCCCTCGCAAGAGCGATCGCATCCTGCTCTTCTGTAGTCGAACTAGACATACACGCCGCCGCCGAGCAAGCGTTCTCCGTCGTAAATCCCGAGAATCTGACCCGAGGCGAGCGCGCGCTGGGGCTGGTCGAAGCGGATCAACGCGCTGTTTCCTTCCTCGGGAATGAAGGTCAGTTTCACCCGGCGATCGCGGTAGCGCACGCGACCTTCGAGGGCGCGGGTTTCGGTCAGGGGCGGCGCGTTCCAACAAAGCGAATGCACCCGGATTTCTTGGGCAAAGAGTCCAGGCGCTTCCGGTCCATCGAAGGCGACGAGCAGCGCGTTATCGGTCGCGCGTTTCCCGACCACCACGTATTTTTGGAAATCGGTGTTCGACGGAATCCCGATGCCCTTGCGCTGGCCGATGGTGTAGTAGTGCAGTCCGCGGTGCTCGCCCAGGACGTGATGGTCAGTCGCGCGGACGATCGGACCGGGCTGGTCTGGCACGTATTGGCGGAGGAAATCCTGCATCTTCACTTCGCCGATGAAGCAAATTCCCTGACTGTCCTTTTTTCCCGCGGTCGTGAGTCCGTGAATACGCGCGAGCTCGCGGAGTTCGGGCTTGGTCAAATCGCCGATGGGAAAGCGCGCGTCCTGCAGCTGCTCTTGGCTGAGCAGGGCAAGGAAGTAGGACTGGTCCTTGTTTTTGTCCGCTCCCTCAAGCAGAGCAGAGCGGGGGAGGGCGGTTTGGCTGGCTGGAGGGAGGACGATGCGCCGCGCGTAGTGCCCGGTCGCTACGGCCGAGAAACCGTGATCGCGCGCCCAAGCGCGGAAGACCCCGAATTTGATCTCGCGGTTGCACATGATGTCGGGGTTGGGCGTGACCCCTTGCTGGTATCCTTCGAGTAGGTACTTCACCACCCGTTCGCGATAGTCGCGCATCAGGTTCACCACCTGAAATTCGATGCCAAGGTGCTCGGCCACCGCGCGCGCGTCCTCGATGTCCTGCTGCCAGGGGCAATGCCCGATGATGTTGTCCTCATTGATCCAGTTCTTCATGTACGCGCCGACAACAGGGTAGCCCTGCTGCTTGAGCAGGAGCGCGGCGACGGAGCTGTCGACTCCGCCCGACATGGCGACGAGGATCTTCTCGTGAGGAGGCATCTGGCCTACGACGTGGGTGCCGACACGGTTTTGTCAACAGATCGTCACTCCTCGTGGCTTTACTTGGTCCCTGGGCGGGCTTTTCTGGGCGGATGTTTTCACGCGTGCTCTTGGCGGTTTTGCTCGGCTGGATGTTTTCGACCCTGGGGCGGGCCCAGGTGGGTGTCCCTGTCGCCGCGCCGCATCGTCCTTTTCCAGCGATCGAACGTGTCTGCATCATTAGCATCGATGGATTGCGGCCCGATCGCGCGTTGATTGCGGATATGCCCAACCTGCGGGCCCTGCTCAAAAGCGGAACCTACACCTTTTGGGCGCGCACCACGCCCAATGCCATCACGCTTCCGTCGCACGTCAGCATGCTGACTGGCGTGAGTCCGCGCCAGCACGGCGTGGAGTGGAACCGGGATTTGCCCTTGAGTGAGCCGGTGTATCCACTCGTCCCTACGATTTTCGAAATGGCCAAGCGGGTGGGCTATTCCACCGCGGTGGTGGCGGGAAAATCCAAGTTTGCGATTTTCGACAAGCCCGGAGCGTTGAGCTACGTTGAAATTGCGAAATCGGCCACCAGCTCGAATGCGGACGTTCTGACCGCGGCGGTTCGCCTGATTGAAGAACACCAACCCCAACTCCTCTTCGTCCACTTTCCCGAGGTCGATAACACCGGCCACGCGAAAGGGTGGGGCTCGCCAGAGCAGCTGGCCGCGATCGAGCGAACGGATACACAGCTGGGCGAGCTTTTTGCGGCGATGGACCGCGCGGGGATTCGCAAATCCACCTTCATCATCGTGACCAGCGATCACGGTGGCTCCGGCCTGAGTCACGGTCCGGATGATCCAAGAAGTCGATACATTCCCTGGATTGCCTCGGGCCCGGGGGTCAGAGAGCATTTTGATCTCACGCAGATGGCCAACCTCGAGGTCAACACCGAGGACACGGCGGCCACGGCCTGTTATCTGCTGGGCTTGCGCCTTCCGCCGAATTTCGAAGGCAAACCGGTGCTCGCGGCCTTCGAAACCCTCCCGTAGCGGCGGGTGAGGGTGGAGAGGCGCGAGTTCGGCACGGCTCGTGCAACAGCCGCGCGTGGCCCGATCTTCCGCACCGACCCGAATGCCCAGCCCAAGCCTGGTACGCGCAGCACCCAGGCCGAGGGATTGGGTGATCAAAAACCACGTCGTGCCGCGTGCGGACTCTCCTGGTCTTCTGAATTTGGAGATTGGCACGTGAGCATTGGCCTTTGGAATGGGGTTTCGCTCTTGGTCCTTGTACCTTGATCCTTGTTACTTTCCTCTGACGAATCTCATGGCCCCTCGGGAAAAAAAGATCGCGAAAGCCTGGCTGGAAACTCCCACGCGTGGCATCATCGAGCTGACCCGCGATTGGCGGGCGCGGCAGATCCCGCCGATCTCCCTCGGACCGAATGCGCCGGGATTCTCCACCTTGACCAAGCTTCCGGACTACTCCTTCGGCGCGGAGAGTGGGTACTTCGTCAATCGCAAAGGGGAGATCTTCTTTTTTCTCCAACTCGACCGGAATCCGGACTTGGTCGGCGAAGACGTGTATTTGGCCGGAGACTTCAATGGCTGGCAAGCGGCGGTGGGCCAGGACGAATGGCGACTCGCCCCCGCTCAACTGGCCGGAAACCCTGTAGTGCTTTTGTCAGCACGCGGCACGGAGCGTTTCTTCGGCGACCCGATGCAGCGCTTCAAGTTTGTCACGGGCAAACACCGCTGGCTTCCCGTCTCCCCGCTGGCGCCAAATGCCCGCCGCGACGATGCGGGCAATCTGAACTACGTGATCGAGCCGGAGCGAACCGGACAACACCTCTTTCAATTCACGCTCCCCGTTCCCCTCGAGCTCTCGCAGGCCTGGACGGTCGTCTGGGGCGAGGGAGAACCGGTTCCGCTGCGACCTGGCCCATTTCTTTTCCAACTCCAAAGCGACGTGCGACTCGGCGCGCTCGTCAGCGCGACGGAAACCACTTTTCGGATTTTTGCCCCTCGCGCGAAGACGGTGGAGCTCCGGGTCTGTCAGGATCTCTCCCAGATCGAGGCCGCGCATCGCTACATTCTGGTGCGGCGAAGCGATTCGGTGTGGGAAGTGACCTTGGCGGGAAACCTGCACGGTTGGTTTTACTGGTATCAGATCGATGGGCCGACCAATGCGTTTGGCAATTTCGACCCGCAGATGCGGATCCTCGATCCTTACGCTCAAGCCACGGTCGGCCGTGATGGACCCGGCATTGTGCTCGATCCGGCCTGGGTGGGGAAGGCCGACCGCACGTTCAAGACCCCGGCCTGGCAAGATCTGGTTGTAGTGGAAGCGCACGTACGCGATCTGACCGAGCGCGCGCCGATCAAGCTCACGCCGGAGGAGCGGCGCGGCTTTTCGGGGCTGCGCAAATGGGTCGAGAGCCCGGACTTTTATCTCCACCACCTCGGGATCAATGCGGTCGAGCTGCAGCCGATCCACGAGTTCGATAACAAGACGATCGACGAATATCACTGGGGCTACATGACCAGTAATTTCTTCGCGGTGGAGAGTAGTTATTCTCTGGATGCAAAGCGTGCCTCCGGGGTGAAGGAGTTTCGCGCCGTGGTCGAAGCCTTCCACCGCCGCGGAATGGCGGTGTTGATCGACGTGGTTTATAATCACGTGGGCGAGCCCGCGCACCTCCTGTTCGTCGACAAGCTGTATTATTTCGAGACCGATGCGGCGGGGCAGCTGGCGAACTGGAGCGGTTGCGGCAACGACCTCCGCGCCTCGTCAGCCATGGCCACGCGCCTGATCATCGACAGCCTGATCCACCTGGTGGAAGTTTACGGGGTGGATGGCTTTCGTTTCGACCTGGCCGAGCTGCTGGGTGTCGGCGTGCTGCGCGAGATCGAGACCGTGCTGAAGCGGGTCAAACCTGACGTGATCCTAATCGCGGAGCCCTGGAGTTTTCGCGGCCACATCGCGGGGGCGCTGCGCGACACCGGTTGGGCGTCGTGGAACGATGGATACCGTAATTTTCTCCGCGATTTCGTGCGTGGCGGTGCGACCCGGGAGGGCTACGAGTTTTATCTCAAGGGCTCGCCCTGGCATTTCGCGAAGTGGCCGGCGCAAACGGTCAACTACACCGAATCGCACGACGACAAGACCTGGATCGACATCATCACCGAGAACGCGGATGGAAATGGGTATCATCCCACCGCGAACGATCGGCGCCGCACCCATTTGATGGCCGCGATTTTGTTCGCCTCGATCGGCATTCCGATGATTTCCGCGGGCCAAGATTTCCTGCGCTCGAAGCATGGGGTGAACAACACCTACCAGCGCGGCGACCTCAACGCCCTGGACTACCGGCGTATTTATCGTTTCCCTACCACTCACGCCTACTTTGCCGACTGGATCGCGTTTCGGCTCTCCGATGCGGGCAAGCTCCTCCGCCAGTTCTCGCGACCGAGCGAAGGATTTTTCCGTTTCTTTTTTGCCGAGAATTCGACCGCGGCCGTGACGGTCTACAACGCCGATCGGTCTCAAGGCCCGAGCCGGTTGCTTTTCGCGGTGAACCCCACGCTGGCCGATGCCACCGTGATCCTGGATGCCGAGTTTTCGACTGCGGCTTGGCGAGAGATCGCCGACCACGAGCATTTTTTCACTGCACGCTCCGCCGAAACCACCCAACCGGTCGAAGAAGAACTTTTCATCCCCCCGCTGAGCTGCGGACTATGGATGGAGAGCGGCAAATAGGGCGAAGGCGCAAAAGGTGCGAAAGTGGGAAGGTATGAAGGTGCGAAAGTGCGGCAGCTGCGCCTGCGGCGCGAGGGTCGGGCGGGGGACTCCGAGGTGGCGCGACCCGTCCCGGGGCGGGTAGAAGCGTGAGACGGTCTTTCTCCTGGACGGCATGGCTGTCCAGGAAAAGCGGAAGTGTGAAACTTGCCGCGACAATCGAGGCGGACACGGCGGTCCGCCCTCCACTCGGCAGCGCGTAACGCGGGCCTTACAGCACCCACCATTTCTCACCCACTCAGTTCGCGCGGAGCGCCGCTGCTGCACCTTCGCACCTTCCCACTTTCATACCTTCGCACTATTTGAGCCCTCTGCATCGCTTGGCTGATTTTGCGCATGTTTAGCCTGACCGTGCCAAAACCCTTGCCAATCGTGGGCAACGCTCTTTTCACTCACGCCTCCGCGTCCCCGGATGCGGCTCAACGTAATTCAGTCCATAACCATCCACTACTCGGAGTCCTCCCATGGCAGTTAAAGTTGCAATCAATGGATTCGGCCGCATCGGCCGTCTCGTTTTCCGCGCTCTGGTTGAGCAAGGTCTGCTCGGCACGACCTTCGACGTGGTCGCCGTCGGCGATATCGTCCCCGCGGACAACCTTGCCTACTTGGTGAAGTATGACTCCACCCAGGGTAAATTCAACGGCACCGTCACCTCGAAGAAGTCGGCGCCGGACAAGGCCGAGGACGATGTGCTGGTGGTCAACGGCCACGAGATCAAGGTCGTGAGCGCCAAGACTCCCGCCGAGCTCCCCTGGGCCGCGTTGGGCGTCCAGATCGTGATCGAGTCGACCGGTCTCTTCACCGATGCAGAGAAGGCCAAGGGCCATCTCACCGCGGGCGCGAAGAAGGTCATCATTTCCGCTCCGGCCAAGGGTGAAGACATCACCGTGGTCATGGGCGTGAACGACGACAAGTACGACGCGAGCAAGCACAACATCATTTCGAACGCTTCCTGCACCACGAACTGTCTCGCGCCGATCGTTCACGTGCTGCTGAAGGAAGGTTTCGGCATTGCCGAGGGTCTCATGACCACGGTGCACGCCTACACCGCGACCCAAAAGACGGTCGACGGTCCCTCGAAGAAGGACTGGAAGGGTGGCCGCACCGCCGCGCAGAATATCATCCCGAGCACGACTGGCGCCGCGAAAGCGGTCGCTCTGGTGCTGCCCGAGGTGAAGGGCAAGCTCACCGGCATGTCCCTCCGCGTGCCGGTTCCCACCGTCTCGGTCGTCGATTTGACCTTCAAGACGGTCAAAGAGACCTCCCTCGAAGAGATCAAGAGCGCGATCAAGAAAGCCGGCGAAACTTACCTCAAGGGCGTTCTCGGCTACACCGACGAAGAAGTGGTATCGACCGACTTCATACATGACAATCGCTCGTCAATTTTCGACGCCGGTTCCTCGATCGAGCTGAACAAGAACTTCTTCAAGCTGATCAGCTGGTACGATAACGAGTGGGGCTACAGCAACCGCTGCATCGACCTGCTGAAGAAGGTCGGCGGAAAGCTCTAAATCTAAATTCGAATTCCGAAACCCGAAGGCCGAAGTCCCAAAGACGGCGGCCTTCTTCGTTTCGGCATTCGCGCTTCGTCCTTCGGATTTTCGACTCACTCACTCTCGCTCTTTTCATCCCATGGCCAAATTTAAAACGATCCGCGATCTCGACCTCTCCGGAAAACGCGTGCTAATGCGCGTCGATTTCAACGTTCCTCAGGACAAGAACACCGGCGCGATCACCAATAATCAGCGTATTGTCGCGGCACTACCGACGATCAAATACGCCCTCGAAAAAGGCGCGTCGATCGTGCTGATGAGCCACCTCGGTCGTCCCGATGGTCAGGCGATTCCTAAATTCTCTCTCAAGCCGGTGGCCGCTGAGCTGGCCAAATTGCTCAACAAGCCCGTCGCTTTTGCCGAAGACTGTGTCGGACCGGTGGCGGAAAAAGCCGCGGCTGCGCTCAAGCCGGGCGACGTGCTGCTGCTCGAAAACCTTCGCTTCCACATCGAGGAAGAGGGCAAGGTGAAGCTCGAGGATGGCACCTCCAAGAAAGCCGATCCAAAAGCGGTCGAGGCTTTCCGCGCTAGTCTCTCGAAGTTGGGCGATGTTTACGTCAACGACGCATTCGGCACCGCGCACCGCGCGCACTCCTCAATGGTGGGCGTGAATCTTCCCCAGAAAGCCGCGGGCTTTTTGATGGAAGCCGAGCTCAACGCGTTTGCCGCGGTCCTCGATCACCCGAAGCGCCCGCTGCTCGCTATTCTCGGTGGAGCGAAGATCGCGGACAAGATTCCGTTGATCAACAATCTCCTCGAAAAAGCGAACGAGATCATCATCGGCGGCGGCATGTCGTTCACTTTTAAAAAGGAACTCGAAGGGATGGAAATCGGCACGTCCCTCTTCGACGTCGAAGGCGCCAAGATCGCGAAAGAGCTTTTTGCCAAAGCCAAGGCCAAGGGCGTCACGATCACGTTGCCGGTGGATTTTGTCACCGCAGACCGTTTTCCGGGCGACGCGGCGGCGGTGGCCGCAGTGCAAACCGGGATCGCGGAGGACAAGGCCGGCATTCCCGCCGGTTGGATGGGCTTGGATGCAGGCCCGAAGTCGCGCGCGTTGTTCGCGTCGGTGATCGCGCGTTCCAAGACCATCATCTGGAATGGACCTCCGGGGGTGTTCGAGGTCGAGAAATTCGCCGATGGCACCAAGGCCATGGCGGAGGCGATTGCGAAGGCCACAGCGGCCGGCGCGATCACCGTGGTCGGCGGTGGCGACACCGCGACGGCGGCGAAGAAATGCAAAGTCGACACCAAGGTCACGCACTGCTCGACCGGCGGCGGCGCCAGCCTCGAGTTCCTCGAAGGCAAGATTCTTCCCGGCGTGGCGTTTTTGGAATCTTGATCAAACCGTTTTAACAAAAGGTAACAAAGAGAACCAGCGACCTGTATTCGTTGGTTTTCTCTTTGTCCCCTGAGTTTTTTTCTGTGAGAAGGTCTGGTTAGGGAGGTTTGATTTCGGACTTGGTATATCGCTTCGAAACCGTCTTTGAGCTTCCGTCCACTCGCTCACCGCTACTCACTACTCGCTCCCGTATTTCCCCATGATTCGCAAAAAGCTCATCGCCGGTAATTGGAAGATGAACAAGACGTCTTCGGACGCTCTCCAACTCGCGCAGGAGATCGTCGGCGCGGTTGGCAAGATCACCGACGTCGACATCGTCGTGTGCCCGCCCTTCACCTCGCTCGAGAGTGTGGCCAAAGCCCTGGACGGCTCGAACGTCAAGCTCGGCGGCCAGAATATGCACCCCGAGACCAGCGGAGCCTACACCGGAGAAGTATCCGCTCCGATGTTACGCGGCTTGTTCGCGACCCACGTCATTCTCGGGCACAGCGAACGCCGCAGCTACTTTGCCGAGACCGATGCCTTCATCAACAAAAAGGTCCTCGCGGCCCTGAAGAACCAGTTGCGTCCGATCCTCTGCGTCGGAGAGACCCTGGCGGAACGCGAAGCGGGCACGACGTTGAAGGTGGTCCAAACCCAACTCGAAGCTGGGCTGGAGGGCGTGGGCAAGGATCTCGCAACCAGCGTGGTCATTGCTTATGAACCCGTCTGGGCGATCGGTACTGGAAAAGTGGCTACGACCGAGCAGGCGCAGGAAGTTCACGCCTTCATCCGCTCTCTCTTGACCAAACTTTTCGGCGAAGCGGTGGCGCAAAAGGTCCGCATCCTCTACGGCGGTTCGATGAAGCCGGCCAACGCACCCGAACTTCTCGGCCAAAAGGACATCGACGGCGGTTTGATCGGCGGCGCGAGCCTCGAGGCTCGGAGCTTCGTCGACCTGGTGAAAGCGGCCGTAGCCGCGAAATAACTACGCAGGGCCGGCGAAGGCCGGCGAAGGCCGGATCAAGGTGGGTCGACGCGTCCCCGCGGCGACAGGTTTGAAGAATCGCCGCGGGACGCGTCGACGCACCTTTGCTTTAGGACAAACTGGATCGCGTGCTCGTCCGACCCTCCTAGCGACTTTGGCTGACAAATCGGACAACCGATTCGATCTGGCCGAAAATTGCATTAGGTTTTTGGCGTGTCACGCATCGCCGCCCTTCTCGTTCTCGGTATTTGTTTTGTCATTACGGCGTGTCGCCGCAGTCCTTCGGCTTCGCTGAATTTGCCTCCGCCGCCCAGCCGAGCGGAGGTTTGGGCGGCGATTCAACCGCAAGCGACGCGCTATCACATCGAGCCGTCTTTTATCTACGCGTTGGTTGCGGTGGAGTCGGATTTTTTGCCTAGTGCTCAGCAGGGCGAAGCGCGCGGCTTGCTTCAGCTGAAGCCCGCGGCCTGGCAGGCCGTGGCGGATACCGCCTATGAGCCGAACGTCTGGGATTGGCGGAGGAATCTCGAGACCGGCATCGATTACCTGGCTTACCTCCGAAGTGCGCTCTACCGGAAAGGGAAGTTCTCGTATCCACTTTGGGCGGCGTCATTTTATTATGGGTACGATTTTGTCGAGGCGCGCGACTTCGATCTCCGGCGGATTTCACCCCCGGGGCATCCCGTAGCGCAGGCGCTCTGGCGGGGCGAGTTGGCGCCCCTTCCGCCCCCACGGTGAGGGCATTGCCTCACCGGATTCTTCTCGTCCGCGGTCCGGGGGTGAGTTAACTTACGTCTCACCGATGACTTCGGATCCGTTCAGTTCACCCCTGCGCGAAGGGGAATCTTTGGCGGGGTTAATCAGTGCCGAACGTCACCGCGCCAAGAATACACTGCAGGTCGTGGTCAGTTTGCTTTCGCTCCAGGCTCGGGAAGTCGCCGACCCTGCGACCCGTGCTCTCTTCGCCGCCGCGCAGGAGCGGGTGCGCGTGATCGCTCTGCTTTACGAGCGCTTGTCGAGGACCGGTGCGACCGCTCGATTGGACTTTGCGGACGGACTCAAGGAAATCGTGGCCATGGTGGTGCGGAATCACGCGTCGCATGCAGTCTCATCCCAGGTATTCGCGGACCCCTTACAACTCGATTTGGATACGGCCATTCCGCTAGGGTTGATTACCTACGAGCTCTTGAGCGATGCGTTGGTCAACGCCTTTGTAGGCCGCTCGGCCGGGCGAATTGAGGTGTCTCTCCAGGTACCGCTCACCTCGGCGGAGTGTGTCCTCACGCTCCTCGACGACGGCGTACAACGATCTCCTTGGACCCCCAACCAAACTGATCCACTCCGCGCAAAAGTGGTCGATGTACTGATACGCCAGCTTAAGGCGCGTTTGACTCTGGAAAGCGTTTCCGGAACTCGCCTGGCCGTGCGCTTCCCTGTTTCCCTTTAACCATGCCGTCTCATCCACCACGCAAACTCCTCGTCGTTGAGGACGAGGCGTTGGTCGCCGAGGACATTGCCGATCATCTCCGTAAGCTCGGCTACAACGTTGTGGGCGTGATCGATAACGGCGAGGAAGCGGTGCGCCAGGCCTTCGCCCTCATGCCGGACCTGGTGCTGATGGACGTGCAGCTCCGCGGGGGCATGGACGGCACGGAAGCGGCGCGGCAGATTCGGGTTTCCTGTGGCCGGCCGGTCATTTTTCTCACGGGCCACTCGGATCCTTCCGTGATCAAACGGGCGAAAGAGAGTGAGCCCTATGGATACATTTTAAAGCCCTTCGGCGAGCGGGAGCTGCTGGTTCAAATCGAAATGGCGCTCTACCGTCACCAGATGGAAACAGAGCGGGCTCAGCTGAAACTCGAGCTGGAAATTGCCCACGAAAATCTGCGCACTCTGCGCGGTTTGTTGCCCCTCTGCGCGGGTTGTAAAAAGATCCGCGAAGACGACGGTTATTGGAGCAAACTCGAGGATTATTTTGCGGAGCATGCCAACGTGGAGTTCACCCATGGCTTTTGCCCGGAATGCGAATCGAAATATTACGGCACCCGCGGTCCGCACACCCAAGCGCCCCTCGTGGTCCAGAGAAAGAAAAACCCGCAGCGAAATGCCGCGGGTTGAAAGAGGTGAGCTGTAGGCGGGGTGCCCTCACCCCGTTGGTTCCAATGGCGCGCTGGGCGCGTCGCGGGGTGAGGGCACCCCATCGACACCAAACGGGTTAAGCCTTCTCGACGAGACCAGCCTTGATCGCCTTTACGGAGACGAGCATACGCTTCGTCCCGCCGTTGGGCAGTTTGACGCGAATGCGCTGCAGATTCGGGCGGAATTTGCGCTTCGTGATGCTGGTCACGTGCGTGCCGATGCCGCCGCTCTTCTTGCTCTGACCCTTACGATTGATGATGCTGCCTTTGGTGGGGCGTTTACCGGTGATTGCGCAAATACGAGCCATGGTTTTTGAGAGGTTAAAGGGTCAGAAGTAAAGGACTGGACTCCTCCGAGGCAAGGGGATTCTCGGCCGGATTGGAAGTTGAGGACCCTCGGGGCGGCGGGATCGCCAACTCCCTCGCGTTTTCCCGGAGAGCCCAACCGGGAATTGGCCAAGCACTAGACCCCGCGCAGCGCGTGCAGGGCCTGAAATTTTTGACCAAGGTGGGCAGGGTGCAGAAGCTGCATGAGCGAGAGTTTGCGTGGGCTAAAACGGGCGGCTTCGGCCGCAAGGGTGGCGGCGATGAAATCCCCGGCGTGATGAATGAAAAAGGCTTCCTGAGACTCCACTCGCGGCGCCTTGAAGGCGTGGGACTCCAGGGCATCGCTCAACCAGTCCCAGCACACGTGGCAGGTCAAATCCTGCTCGCCAGGACGGGCCAGCAGGGCGTTGGACTGGGTGTGACGGAAGTAAGCTCGCGCGGTGCCGGCAGGTGTGGCCTCGATCAATTCGCGCCAGGATTTTCCATAGTCGAAGGCGAGAAACAGTCCGTTCCAGGGCTGCGCTGCGATGGTGGCGGCGAGCTCGCGGGCGGCGAAGGACAGGTCGAAGGTGTATCCATCCGGCAGAGACAAAGGGACCTCGGTCAGCAATTCGCCTGGCGCCTCGCCGAGCCTCACCTCGTGGAATTTGCCATCTCGCAGCTCGACCCCCAGTTCGATCCACTGGCCTTTCTGGCGGACAAAACGCCGGAACGGTTGGGCATCGAAGAGCTCGTTGGAAAAAACCACGCAGTTGCCGGAGAGCTCGATTTTTTCGCCCAGCCGGACGGTGCGAAGCTGGCCGAAAGGATGAGTTACGTCCTGGAGCACGCTGGTGTTTGGCTCGGCTCCCACTTCGACAAAGGTATAGGACGAGAGCGGACAGGAGGAGAGCAGGGTAGTGCAGGCCGCTGAGATGAGTTCGCCGAAGATCGTGCCGGAGGTGCTGGCGGTGAAAAAATCGGTGCCCCGCCGATAGCCCACCCGCACTCGATCCTGACGGTAGTATCCAACCTGCGGATCATAAAGCGCGAGCTGAACAAAGGCGTCGAAGCGCAGCCGCAGCTCTGGGCCAGCTACGGAGGAAAAACGCTCGAGAAAGGCGGGGGAGGGTAGGTCGTCGGAGAATGCGGCGGCGTCGGCCATCAAGCGACGGACATGAGGAAACGGGGGGAGAAGGCCAGCCATTCCTCACGGGGTTTTGACGAACTGGGCGAGAGAACCGATTTACAAGCGGGGTTCCATGAGCACAGTGACAGCTTCGTATGGTTAAACGTATTCTCACGGTAGCGAGCGGCGTCGCGCTCGGCAGCATTGTTGCCCTCGGCGGGGCGCGTCTGGCGTTCACGTGGGGCTGGTTTGCCAATCGCGACCTCGATCGTTCCGCCGCCTATGTGCGCGAGGTGATGGAGTTGGTGAACGAGAACTACGTCGAAGGCAGCAGCGCGCAGTATCCCAAGCTGACCAAGGCCGCGCTTCACGGCATCGTGGAATCGCTCGATCCACATTCCGAATACATGGAGGCGCGCGACTATCAGGAATTGGAAGAGGAGATGAGCAGCGAGTTCATCGGGATCGGCGTGCAACTGGAGCTGCGGAATGGCCGGGTGGTGGTGATCGCGGCGGTCGCGGACACCCCAAGCGACCGGGCCGGAATCCGCCGAGGAGACGAGTTGGTGCGGATCGACGGCGAGCGTTTGGACAAGACTGCTTCGATGGACAACATCGTGGCAAAACTTCGGGGCAAGCCGAAGACCCGGGTCAACGTCGCCTTTTTCCGCCCGAGCGAGAATCATGAATACGAGGTCACGTTGGTGCGCGAAGTGATCAAGGTCGAAAGCGTTCGCAACGCCGAGATCCTCCCGGGGGGCGGCGGGATCGGTTATATTCAAATCACCCAGTTCACCGAGCGCACCGGAGAAGATTTTATCAAGGCGCTCAATCGCCTCGGCAACCAAGGCCTGCAGAGCCTCGTGCTCGATTTGCGCAACAATCCCGGTGGCGTGCTCGACGCCGCGGTGGCCGTGGCCGAGCCGTTCTTCAAAAAAGGCGACTTGATCGTTTATACTCAGGGCCGCCGACCGAAGGACCGCGACGAATACCGCGCCGAATCGAGCGACGCGCCGCTGGATATTCCGACCGTGGTGCTGATCAACGCCGGAAGCGCCAGTGCCGCGGAGATCGTGGCCGGCGCGCTGAAGGATACGGGCAAAGCGATCATCGTCGGCGAGCGCTCGTTCGGGAAAGGATCGGTGCAGTCGATCTTCAAGCTGAACAATGGTGAAGGCATGCGCTTGACCACCGCGCGCTACTACACGCCGAGCGGAGTGACGCTGCACGAGAAAGGCGTCGAGCCCAACGTGGAGATCGTGATGTCGCCCGAGGAAGATCAAAACATCAGGCTGCAGCGCGCGCGGAGCGACGTGGATGATCCCGCGGCCTTCAAAGAACGCTTTGGTTTCGCCCGCGTGGAGGACCGGCAGCTGCAAGCCGCGCTCGATATTTTAAAAAGCATCCGGTTGCTCGACGAACGAGCGGACGGCGCGGCGGCCGTGCGGCCGAAAACCGAATGACGAAGTTCGAAGGACGAATGCCTTACGTTCTGAATCCGTTTCACCACGAATGAACCCTGATGGACGCTAATCCAGAGGTTGTGCTCACAAAAGCACTACATAATTTCCCCTGAAACCGATGTGTAGCCTCTATCCAACCGGTTCTACTAGTGGCCTTCAGTGAGCCTTCGTGGTTAAATGCTTAGTCTGAATAAACAGCTTACGCGACGGCGCAGGATTGCTTTCGGCTTTCGGGCTTCGTCATTCGGCCTTGCCGCAGCCGCAGGCGGCAGAACGCTGTGATTCTCGCTCTCGAAACCTCCTGCGATGAAACCGCGGTCGCGCTTTTTCATCCTGAGCGCAGCCTTCTCGGTGAATGGATCCACAGCCAAATCGTGCTGCACGAGCGCTACGGTGGAGTCGTGCCCGACCTGGCCACGCGGGAGCACTTGCGGACGATTGGGCCCTCGATCGAACGCGCCCGCGAGATGAGCGGAAATTTTCGCGAGATCACCCAAGTCGCCGTGACCCGTGGCCCTGGGCTGGCCGGTTGCCTGGCGATCGGCGTGGCCGCGGCGAAGGCATTGGCCTTGTCCCTCGGCGTGCCGTTGGTCGGTGTCAATCACCTGCGCGGACACGCCTTTTCTCCCTTCATCGGACTGCATGAGCTCCATCTCGGTGTATTCAAGCCTCAGTTACAACAACTGCTGCCCCACCTCGGCCTAATCGTCTCCGGAGGGAACACACTGCTCTTCTCCCTCGACCGGGAATTGCGGATACAGGTCTTGTCGTCCACCCGTGACGATGCGGCGGGCGAGGCACTGGACAAAGGAGCCAAGCTCTTGGGCCTCGGCTATCCTGGCGGGCCGATCGTGGAAAAAAGAGCCATCGGAGGCCGGGCGGATGCCTACGATTTTCCGCGCGGCATCGGAGCGAAGAGCGACCTGGGCTTTAGTTTCTCCGGCCTGAAAACCAGCCTGCGCTACACCCTGGAAAAGTTATCCACGGAGCAAATACAAGCGGCGCTGCCGGACCTTTGCGCAAGTTACCAGCAAGCGGTGATCGACGCGCTGGTTCGCAAGGCGGGCGCGGCCCTGGATCGAGCGAGCTACGCGAGCATCGGACTCTCCGGCGGCGTGGCAAACAACAAGCTGCTCCGCTCGTCCTTCGAAAAACTCGCGGCGCAAAACCGGATTTCCTTTCTCGCCGCGCAACCCAAGCACACGGGGGACAACGCCGGGATGATCGCGTTCGCCGCCTGGATCGATCCGTTGGTCGCACCCCTTGGGCTGGCCGATCTGCGGATCGAGCCGAGTCTGGAGTTGGCCACCGACGCGGAGCGGGTGGGATAGGCGTAGCGGCACGGCTTCCGTGCCGATGAGGGTCAGGGCCAGCGGAGTCCCTCGCCGGCCTCAGGTATAATCGCGCCGCAGATTGCTCGGCAAAAGCCCGAGCTCTTCGCGGTACTTGGCCACGGTGCGGCGGGCGATGTTGATCCCTTTTTCCTGCAGCCTGGCGACGATTTCCTGATCGCTCAACGGATGACTGCGATCTTCGCCTGCGACCAAGTCGTTGATCATCTCCTTCACGCTCGTGTTTGAAACCGAAGCCCCGCTGTCCGCCTGGTAGCCGGGAGTGAAGAAGAATTTAAAATCGAATACACCGTGCGGTGTCTTGATGAACTTGTTGGCGATGGCGCGGCTCACCGTGGTCTCGTGCACGCCGACCACATCGGCAATCTGTGTCATGGTGAGTGGGCGCAATTTGGATACGCCTTCTTCGAAAAACGCGTTCTGGACCTTGATGATCTCCCGGGTGATTCGCTCGATCGTCTGCTGCCGCTGCTCGATCGAGTTGATCAAAAACTTTCCTGAACGCATCCGTTCCCGCAGGTAGTCGCGCTCCGCTTTGGAAAGCGTGCCGCGGGCGATCATTTCCTTATAAGTATTCGAAATACGGAGACGAGGGATGTAATCGCTGTTGAGAATGATGTTCCACTTGTCGCCGTCTTTCTCAACCGTCACGTCAGCCACGACCACGCGGTTGCTGTCGTCCGCGAAACGCCGGCCGGGCGCGGGATCGAGCGTGCCGATTTCCTCGATCGCGATCTGCACGTCGTCCATGTGGGCGCCGATCTTGCGCGCGATTTCCGGAATGCGGCGTCGGGTGAGCAAGGCGAAATGATCGCGGATGATGCGTGCGGCTAAAGAATCCGAGCGGCCCTTGGCCGTGAGCTGGAGGAGCAAACATTCCTCCAGATTCTGAGCTCCGATGCCGGCCGGCTCGAAAGCTTTTAAGGTTTTGGCCGCCTGTTGGACGACGTCGAGAGGGAGCCCGGTCTGGAGGGCGACATCGTTGGGCGTCTGGGTGAGAAAACCGCGGTCGTCCAGGCTGCCAACCAAGTATTCCATCGCCTGATACATTTGCGGGCTGATGTCGGCCAGATCGGCCTGTCCCATCAGGTGCTCCTGGAGCGACGTCTCTGTCACCAGAGAGTCGAAGAAGTGCTGCCGTTTTTCCGCGTCCTCGGAGGTATAGGGCTGGGCGCCGCCCGCGCCGGACATGTAGTCGCGCCAATCCTCGTCGAGTTTGTTGAGGATTTCGAATTCCTTGGAAAAATCCATTTCCTCGCGACGCTCGGGCTCCTCGTTACTGGGCGAGCCGTCGGAATTTTCCGCCGGATCCTTTTCGCGATCCAGGCTGACCCCATCCATGGGCAGCTCTTCGAGCGTGGGATTGCTCTGAAGCTCCTCTTGAATGACGGACCGCAGGTCCAGCGCCGCGACCTGAAGAATTTTCAGGGATTGGCGCAGCTGGGGTGCGAGCACCAGAGACTGCGTCTGGCGCTGTCTGAGATCTTGGCTAAATCCCGGGCCGCTCATGGTCTGCTACAACGCTCATGGTTAACATCGATCACGCAGTCGTTGGGGCAGGGGTACGGAAAAGGGGAGGCGTTACGCCCGGCTCACGGTGATCCATGATATCTCGCAGATACACGCCGAGTTTTTCATTCGTGGGGCCGTAACGATCGCTGTAGAGGTAGACCTCGAGGTCGGTGAGCATCTGAGCGGCGGTCTGGTACCGTTTATCGCGGTCGCGTTGGAGCGCTCTTTGAATGATGGCTTCAAGACGCTCGTCGATTTCGGGACGAAGCGTGCCGAATTTTGGAATCGGCATGGTCAGAATATTGCGCCGCGATTCCAGCCGATCGGCGGAGCGGAAAATATTTCGACCGAGTAGGAGCTCGGTCAGCACGATGCCGAGGGGGAAAAGATCGGCCCGCGCGTCGGTCACGGCGTAACTCGCCTGTTCAGGAGAAAGGTACTCGTCCTTGCCCGCAATCACCTTGCCCTCCTCGTTGTACATCAGGTCGAGGGCCTTCGCGATCCCGAAGTCGGTCAGCTTCACGTCGCCTTCGTAGGCGATGAGCACATTCTTCGGACCGATGTCGCGGTGAACGATGTTGAGGTGCCGCCCTTCGGAGTCGCGCTTCTGGTGCGCGTAGGCCAGACCGCGGGCGACGCGCGAAATAATGAAGGCGGCAAGATCTACCGGTACGGGCCGCTTCAGCACCCGGTGGCGCTCCAAGAAATGTTCGAGATGCACACCTCGAACAAATTCCATCACCATAAAATATTGTCCACCGACCTGACCGAGGTGGTAGGTCTGCACGATGTTGGTGTGGATCAAATCCGCGACCAAACGGGCCTCGCCGATGAAGTTCTTTTGGAACTCCGCGATGGTGGAGTACTCTTCGCGGATCAGCTTGACAGCGACTATCTTGCGGAAGTTTCCAGCGCCTCTTTGGACCGCTTCGTAGACCAGTCCCATGCCGCCTTCGGCAATCTTCCGCGTGAGTTCATAATGGAGCTCGTTGAAGATGTGTTTGAGGGTCGCCACGCCTACAAAACAAGGGGAGGACACCCCCGCTGGCAAGATCACAGATTGAATCTAGCACGAAAGTTGCTTCGTCCTTGACGAGCACCCATTGACAAGCGGGGTAGGGGGCTTAATTTGCCGGTATGATAACGTTGAGTTCTCGTGCTGCCAACCAAGTGCGCACCATGCAAACCGAGGCCAATTCGGCCGACAAGCGGCTCAGAGTCTTTGTCGAATCCGGAGGGTGTTCCGGTTTTCAATACGGAATGTCCTTCGACGAGCCGAAGGCGGAGGACACCCAATTTGAGAGCGAAGGGGTGAAAATCGTGATGGATCCGACGAGCTTGGCCTATCTCAACGGCTCGGTCGTCGACTTCGACGACGGGCTCCACGGCAAAGGCTTCGAAATCAAAAACCCGAATGCTCAGAGCACCTGTGGGTGCGGGAAATCGTTTAGCTAGGCTCGCTTCACTCGCCTAGAAGGGCGAAGTGACAAGTACCAAGTGGCAAGAAAGTGCCCCGCGAGGCGCGGATTCGAGGTAGGGCGGCCACTCCGCTGGCTGCCGTCCGCTGATCCAGAAAGACGGATCGACAAACCCGGCTCTCTGAGCCGCGCCCTCAAATCTCCTTTCCCGCGCGCGGCACGCGCCGCTATCGCACCTTCACACTTTCGTACCTTCGCACTTTCTCACTTTTTGACCAGCACCGCCGCGCCGACGACATAGTTGTGGTGGGGAGCGCTTTGGAGATGCCAGGTGCGGAAGGCCGGCATGTCTTGCCGGTTCCAGCGCAGCGGGGCGGTATTACCGAAGGCGGGGTGGCGCCAGAGCTCGTTTTCGAATTGATCCAGGGTGAGCGCACGGCCGTTCCATTCCGGAAAGGTCATGCCGAGCGAGGGCTCGCAGATGTCGAAAGAGATGAAGAGCGGCGCTTGTGGTTTAAGGACCCGGGCGATCTCGCCGACGGCCCGGGCTTTGTCCGGTTGATGCTCGATCACGGAGAAGCTGGTCACGGCGTCCGCGAAATCATTGGGCAGCGGTAGTGTCTCGTCCGATACAAGTTTCCAATTCACCCGGACCTTCAATTTCGCGCGGAGTTTTTCCCAGCAGGGAATCCATTGCGGATCGGTTTCGATCAAGGTGACTTCTGCCCCGCGCGTGGCGAGGAGCCAGGGCATGGGCGAGATCTCGCTGCCGAAATCGACCAGCTGGCGGCCGCGCCAGTCCATCTGTTTGATCCCATGCTCGTAGAGCCACGGATACTCCCAAACCTTGCTCCAGTTGGTGAACTCTCGGAGTTCATGCTGCGCGGCGAAGCGATTGCACTCCAGCATGAAATCTCGAAAAGCAGGCGATTCGAGTTCCTCCACCGAGGCGAGTCGTGGAGTGGATACGCCGGTGGCGGGTTTTTTTCCAAAGAGAGAAGAGAGCCAAGAGGTCAGAGCCATGCGCGGAGCAAAAGTGAAGGATCCTTTGAAAAGCAATGGTTCGCCTCCGAAGGAAGGACGAGGCGTCCCGGCCGAGCCGCAGTCGACCGCGGTTTGTCTGGGACGGTTGAGACTAGCCCCTGAAATGTCGGATTGGTTTCCACGCAATTTCTCCCGTTTTCAGACGTTCTTCAGTCGAAGCTGATCTCGAGCGGAAGACGGGCGATGCCGTAAAAGGGCCAGGTGTGATTGTGCTCGTAGTGAACCACGATCGGCCCAAGGCCCTCGTATTTGTCCTGCAAATACCCGAAATTGGGTCCTTCCTGAGAGGGCTCGCTCGCTTCTAAGCTGAAAGTGTATTCACCCGGCTGCAGATCGCAGGTCAATTTGAGGGTCACGAGGCGCTCATCGCCTGCGCTCATCGCGGGCAGCAGTTGGCCAAGTTGACGGGTTCCGGCCGCGAAGACCAGATTTGCCATCCGGTCGTAGACGTTCAAGCCGATCGCCGGCTCGGCCACGTTCACGCGCGCACGCAAGAGACAGCGAATCGTGAGCAGGCGCGTCATCTCAACCCGAAGAGAAGGCACGCCGTGCTCATTCTCGACCATGGCGTGAGCGATCTCGAGTTGATGATCGCCGTGGCGCGATTTCGCTTTCGGTAATAAATCGTGGATACGCAGCTCGTTTGTCGCCGCCTCGGCCGCTTTCTTGGGTCCGGCAGTTACGGCGGCGAGAGGCGAAGAGGTTTCGACCCGTTTCCCGAAAAGAGCGTAGTAGCGGCTGACGGTTTCATCGGGTGAGCCGAGGAAGTTCATCTTCCCTTGATCGAGCAGGATCACCTGTTCGCAAAGGTTTCGGACCGCTTCCATGTCGTGCGAGACGAAGAGCAAGGTGACCCCTTTCTCGAGCAGGCCATGGAGTTTCTTGAAGCATTTTTGTTGGAAGAACACGTCGCCAACCGAAAGCGCTTCGTCGATGATCAGAATGTCCGGTTCCACCGCTAGCCCGACGGCAAAAGCGAGACGCACCATCATGCCCGACGAATAGGTTTTCACCGGCTGTTCGATGAAATCGCCGATGTCGGCGAAGGCGGCGATCTCCTCGAATTTTCCCTCCATCTGGCCGCGGCTAAGGCCGTAAATCGAGCCATTGAGGAAAACGTTTTCGCGTCCGGTGAACTCCGGGTTGAAACCAGAGCCGAGCTCGAGCAATGCCGAGACGCGACCAGTCACGGAAAGCGTGCCGGACGAGGGCGTGAGCGTGCCCGCGATGAGTTGCAGCAACGTGCTTTTCCCGGAGCCATTTCGCCCAATGATGCCCGTGCCCTCGCCGCGCCGAACGGTGAACGAAACATCCTGCAAGGCATGGAAATCGCGGTAGCCCTTTGTCGCCCGAGAGGAAAACGCACGGTGGGGCGCCGATTTGCGGGGAAAAATCCCCGCCAGTCCTTCCCAAAACGGCGTTTTCAACCGCGCGGCCGGATTCTCCCAAATGCGGTAAGCTTTGGAGATGTGATCTACCTGGATGATAGGCGCGTCGGACATGAAAAGGCAAAGTAGCGAGTAGCGAAGAGCGGGTAGCGAGGAGAAAAATGCGGTCAGTAAACGGTTCGTAGTAGCCCGGCGCGGGAGCGCCGGGAGTATTTGGCGGAGCAAAGCGCTTCCGCTACCTCTCTTTCGACCCCCCGCGGCGAAGCTCCTCTACTTCGTTCGCACGAAGGCGTGCACCGACTCGATCACGTAATCCAGCATCTCCGTAGTTAATCCCGGATACACGCCGAGGAAAAGCGCTTCGTTCATGATGCGGTCCGCGCCCGCCAGATCGCCAATCACGCGGAATGCCGCCGGGTTGTCTTTGCGGAGTTGAACGAAGGCCGGCTGCCTGACTAAGTTGCCTCCGAAAAACATCCGATTGCCGATCTTCCGATCGTCCAAAAAACGAGCCAAATCGGTGTGGCGAAACGGAGCGGTTTTCCGCACCAAAAGGAGGAAACCGAACCAGCTGCACTCGGTCCGAGCGCCGGAGGCGTCCCAGGTGAAACCCTCCCGGGTCCATGCGGTCGCGTGAGTCGGGAGGGAAAACTCAAAAAACTCGCTGAGATCGTCGAGCCCGTTGCGAAGGTACTCCCAATTCCGCTGCCGGGCGGCAATGAAGTCGGGCAGGCGTTTCAACTGTTGACGTCCGATCGCGGCTTGGACGTCGAGCGGCTTCAAATTGTATCCGAGGTGGCTATACGTGTACTTGTGGTCGTAACCCGCGGGCAATTCGCCCAGCTGCCAGCCGAAGCGTTTGCCGCAGGTGTTGTCCAGGCCGCTGGCGCACCAGCAGTCGCGGCCCCAATCACGAAAACTTTCTACGCAAACCTTCAGCAGCATATCCCGGGTGATGTTGACCGCGCCGCCCTCGCCCAAGGTGAGGTGGTGGGGCGGATAAAAGGACTGGGTAGACAGGTTTCCCCAGGTGCCGGTGAAACGGGATTTTGGATACGCCGCCGCCAGGGAGTGGTGGGGCGGGAGCGAATACGTCGAGCCGAGCGCATCGCAGTTGTCCTCGATCAGCCAGAGATCGTTCCGTCGGCAAAACTCCAGCACGGCGGTTAGCTCGAATGGATTGCCCAAGGCGTGGGCCAAAATCACCGCTTTGGTCTTGCCCGGTGAATACGCCGCTTCGAGCAGCGAACAGTCGGCGTTGCCGGTGACGGGATGATTGTCGATGAAGACAGGCACGGCCCCGGCTTGCACGATCGGCGCCACGGTGGTGGGAAAACCGGCGGCGCAGGTGATGATCTCGTCACCGACCCGGACGCGCTTTTCCGCCGGCAGTTTGGCGCTGGTGAGCGCGGACAGCGCCAGGAGATTAGCGGAAGAACCCGAGTTGACCAGGAGCGACCGGCGCACCCCGAGCAGGCCGGCCAATTCTTTCTCAAAAGCGTCGCCTTCGGGACCGAGTGTGAGCCAGAAGTCCAGCATCGAGCTGACGCCCGCAGCCACCTCGTCTTCGGCGAAGACGCGGCCGGCGTAGGGCACGCTGGATTTGCCGGGCTCGAAGGTTCCGTCGCGTTCGGCGGCCGGCCGATGCGAGCGATGAACCAGGGCGGTGTAACGCCGGGTCAGCGCGAGAATCTGCGCCTTGAGCGCGGTAGGGTCTTCGTTCATACGGCCCAGGCAAGACCCGCGGATTTTGCGCTCTGGAGGTAGTTCTGGATCTGCTCGCGTGTGAGTTTTGCTACCCCGTCGGCGGGTGGTGCAGAGGAACCGGTCATCGCCGCGGCGGTTTGGCGGTACCACTTGATTGTCTGCTCGATCGTCGGCTCCAGACCCCAGACCGGTTTCCAACCGAGCCGCTCGGCCGCTTTCGTAATGGAAAGTTGGAGACGGTGCGCCTCGTGAGGCGCGGTGCCGGACGAGTGGTCGGTCCACGAGCCGGGCCAATGCTTCAGGGCCTCTTCCACCACCGAGCGGACGGGCCGATGCGAGGCGAGATCAGGGCCGAAATTGAAGGCGCCGCTCAACGCCGCGAGCCGCTCGGAGTCCAGGCCTTTTTGCGCGGCAGCGAGTTCGTTCGCGAGGACGAGGTATCCACTGAGCGACTCCAAAACGTGTTGCCAAGGACGAATGGCGTGGGGATTTCGCACACCGATGGGCCGACCCTTTTGCAGGTCGCGAACGCAGTCGGGCAGGATCCGATCCGTCGCCCAATCGCCCCCGCCCAAGACGTTGCCCGCGCGCGCCGTGGCGACCGCAACGCCGCTGGGGCGAGCGCCCGATTTCTCAAAAAACGAACGGCGATAGGCCGCGACCACCAGTTCAGCGCAGGCTTTGCTCGAGCTGTACGGATCATGGCCGCCGAGCGCTTCGGCTTCGTGGTAGAAACGGTCGGCTCCGTGGTTTTCGTAGCACTTGTCGGTCGTAGCCACCACGATCGTACAAGCGATCCCGGCCGTGCGCACCGCTTCGAGAAGGTTGACCGTGCCGACCACGTTGGTCGTGTACGTTTCCACCGGTTGGAGGTAGGACTGGCGGACGAGCGGTTGCGCAGCCAGATGGAAAACGAACTCGGGTTTGACCTCCGACATGACGCGGGAAAGCGAAGCCAGATCCCGGACATCGCCCAGGACGTGACGGTGAAGGCGCGGTTCGAGTCCGAGTTGTTCGAAGAGGGAAGGCTGAGTCGGCGGTGGCAGCGAGTAACCCGTGACCTCGGCGCCCAAAAGCAAAAGCCATTCGGCCAACCACGAGCCCTTGAACCCGGTGTGACCGGTCAGCAAAACCCGTTTGGAAGCAAAGGCGTCGAGCAGCATGATCAAAGCGGCAATCCGGCAAGCGAGCAGATCGTCGTTGTAGCCGGGGGCGCTGACCCCGGGGATCGAGAATTTGAATACCCCCGACCGTAGTCGCGGTCAGCGACCCCGCCCACAACCGGACGGTGCACGTTTGCGTCTGGTCGGGTGGTTCGAAGGTAGGGTGAGACGACCCCAGTGAGCCGCGTAGGAGTTCGAGAGGATTTAGGACTACCGGTTAGAGCTGGGGTCGCGGACTCCCATGGAGTGAAGTAAGGAGAGTGCTTCGTTAAAGTTTTGAGGGTGATCGGATGTAGGTGGGGTGCCCTCACCCCACGACGGCGAAGCCGCCTCTGCATGCTAACCTCCAAGCGGGGTGGGGGCACCCCGCCTACATCAGCCGGTGTGGCGGGCACACCCTTTCTCAACGGGGCGACATTAGCTGCCGACCCCGGGGATCGAGAATTTGGATACCCCCGACCGCAGTCACCGACCTCGGCTACAACCGGACGGTGCACGTTTGCGTCTGGTCGGGTGGTTCGAAGGTAGGGTGAGACGACCCCGACGAGCCGCGTAGGAGTTCGAGAGGATTTAGGACTACCGGTTAGAGCTGGGGTCGCGGACTCCCATGGAGTGAGGTAAGGAAAGTGCTTCGTTAAATTTTGGAGGGTGATCGGATGTAGGTGGGGTGCCCTCACCCCACGACGGCGAAGCCGCCTCTGCCTGCTATCGTCCAAGCGGGGTGGGGGCACCCCGCCTACATCAGCCGGTGTGGCGGCCATACCCCTTCTCAACGGGGCGACGTTAGCTGCCGACCCCCGGGATCGAGAATTTGCATACCCCCGACTAGAGTTGCCGACGAATGGCACTCCTAAGTCGATGTGACGTGTCGTAACCACACCCTCGGATGTAGGCGGGGTGCCCTCACCCCGCGACGGCGAAGCCGCCTCTGTCAGGTGATAGTTAAGCGGGGTGGGGGCACCCCGCCTGCATCCCATTAAAGCCGTGAAATCGACGAGGCACGTCCTGAGCTCAGCGCCAACGGAGTTAGCGACCCCAGCGACAACCACGCGAGCTGGTGCAATCATGAGATGAAGGGTATCACGCCCAAACCTTCCAAGGCGCGCGGCCTTCCGCCCAAAGCGTGTTCAGGTGTTGGGCTTCCTGATACGTGTCCATCGGTTGCCAAAAGCCCTCGTGTTTGTACGCGTTCAGCTGCCCGTCGGCGGCGAGGCGTTGCATCGGTTCCTGCTCGAGCATGACCGGCCGATCGGAAGGCAAATAATCGAAAAGACGGTAGTCGCAGACCATGTATCCGCCATTGACGTACGCCTCTTCGAATTGCGGTTTTTCGTTAAACGTATGGATTCGACTGTCGTCCTCGATCCGCAGGGCGCCGAAGCGACCCGCGGGGTGAACTGCGGAAACGGTGCAGATCTTGCGCGCGGCGGTATGGGCGCGGATGGCGGCGTTGACGTCAATCGTGGCCACGCCGTCGCCGTAAGTCAGAAGGAAAGACTCGCCCGGTGTCAGGTAACGCTGAATACGCCTCACCCGATCCGCGGTCATGGCTTCCTCCCCCGTCTCCGCCAGGGTCACGCTCCACTCCGCCTCGTCACTGTGATCGTGGAACTGAACCGCGGGGTTGCGCCCGAGCTTGAGGGTGACGTCGCTCGTATTCCAGAGGTAATTACGAAAGTAGTCGCGGATCATTTCCCCCTTGTAGCCGAGGCAAAGAATAAAATCCGTGTGCCCGTGGTGGGCATAGCTTTTCATGATGTGCCAGAGAATCGGACGCGGGCCGACCGGCACCATCGGCTTGGGGCGAAATTCGGTTTCTTCGCGCAACCGCGTGCCCTTGCCACCACAGAGGATCACCACTTTCATGCTCGGGAAAAGAGGTTAAATCACGTCGGCGAAGGCCGGTTGAAGTTTTTTAAACGACCAGCCGCCGAGCAAGAGAACGGCGACACCGAAGACCCAGGTGTAGAGGAGAGGCTTTAGCTCGACCGGCTGGTCCCAGAGCAGCGCGTGACGCGAAAGTTCGATCGTCTCCAGCAGCGGATTCCATTTCAAAATGCGCCAGGCAAGAGGAGATTGGGCTATGATATTGGCTTTGGAAAAAAACACCCCGCTGGTCCACATCACCACGGTGGAGAGAAACGCGACCAGTTGGGAAATGTCGCGGAAGAAGACCCCGAGAGCAGAAAGAAACCAGGCCAAACCGATGGTGAAAAGGACGTGGGGCACGAGAATCACCGGCATCCAAAGCAATCCGCTGAGAGAAGGCGGCCGGTTAAAAGCCAAGGCGGCGACAAGGAGGAGACTGAAGCTGATGAAAAAGTGAAACCAGAGCGCACTGGTGTTGGCGATCGGCAGCACCTCGACGGGGAAGACGACCTTTTTCACCAAATTGGGACTGGCGATGATGTAGGTGGGCGCGGCGCCGATGGTTTCGGCCGTGGTGTGAAAAAGAATCAACCCGATGAATACGGCCAACGCGTAGTCGACCGGGGTTTCGCCCATGCGAAAGTGGTTTTTGAATACAAGGCTGAAAACCGTGACGTACATCGCCAGCATGAGCAGCGGGTTGAGCACGGTCCAGAGCACCCCCAAGTAGCTTCCGCGATGGCGCATCTCGACCGCCCGGACGGTGAATTGCCACCAGAGATCGTGGCGCCGAGTCAACGTTTGGAGCAGGGAAGGTGCAGACATGCGGTAAACGCACTGCATGGCTCGGCCAGCCTCTCCGTTCAAAGCAAAAAGGTTTGTCTAGCGACCAGGTTGCGGCGATGCCACCGTACGGCTGTGGTCACTACAGCCTGTGCGCCTCGCATGTTCTCGATGCTTTTCTCGCATTTTGGAGGTATGAACGTAGCCCTGCCCGGGAGGGCAGGGAGAGCTTGCGTGCTGGTTCTTCAGGGCAGACTTTCCACCGTTAGGCGGAGGACCGTCTCATGAAACCCCTCATCGTCGAGGACATCGACTTCGTGCTCGAGGAGTTGGCCGCTGCCTACGACACCCTCCGCAACCAACGCATTTTCATCACCGGAGGAACCGGCTTTTTCGGCTGCTGGCTGCTCGAAACGCTGTTGGCAGCCAATGCCCAGCGCCAACTCGGCGTGAAGCTGACCGTGCTCTCGCGCGATCCGGCCGCGTTTGCTCAACGTGTTCCCTATCTCGGCTCCAACCCCGACGTGACTTGGGTGCGGGGCGGGATTTTAGATTTATCGACGGATTTCGTCGCTCGACAGCTCGGCAAGGCGTGGCGAGGCGACGCGGTGATTCATCTCGTGACCGAGGCAAATCTCGGCGCGACGGCGGCGACGCCGCTGAACGCCATGGACGTGATTGTCGAAGGGACGCGTCGCGCCTTAGATTTTGCCACGACTGCAGGAGCGAAGCGGTTTCTATTCACGAGTTCCGGGGCGGTGTACGGACGGCAACCCGGCGAGGTGACGGCGATCCCCGAAACTTTTTCCGCCGCTCCCGAAACCACCGACCTGACCTCGGCGTATGGAGCGGCGGGCAACGCAAAACGGTATGCCGAACTGCTTTGCGCCGCGTACGCGAAGCAACGAGGCCTAGAAACGGTGATCGCGCGCTGTTTCACCTTCGTCGGGCCTCACCTGCCGCTCGGCAGCAAGTTTGCGGTGGGGAATTTTCTCGAGGACGCGCTTCACGCGCGCGACTTGATCGTCAAAGGCGATGGGACGCCGGTGCGCTCGTATATGTACGCGGCAGACCTGACCGTTTGGCTATTGACCCTGCTGGCTCGAGGGACGGCTGGACGAGCGTACAACGTAGGTTCGGAGCATGCGGTGTCGATCCGAGAGCTGGCGGAGCAGGTAAGGGCCGTCTCCGGAAAACGGTTACAAGTGACGGTGCTTGGCCAAACAGAGCCGGGAAAACCCCTCGACCGCTACGTGCCGTCGATTCGTCGAGCCACGGAAGAACTGGAACTCACTCAGAAAATTTCCCTCCCCACCGCGCTGGAACGCACGCTGCGGTGGTTAGGGAACGCATGAACACGTTGTAGCCAGGGGCGCTGACCCCGGAGCTCCTTCCTTAGGCCGCCCGCGCGTTTATGCGCTGCTGTTGCACCTTCGCACCTTCAAACTTTGATACCTCCGCACTTTTTGCGTGCTTGCCGAATTCCACGCTCTTCGCATTAGGTGTCAGTTTCCTGGCGAATGAGTTCTCCGTATTTTTTCATCTTCGAGATGGCCAACAACCACATGGGCGACGTCGCGCATGGGGTGCGGATCATTAAAGAACTCCGCGAGGCGAGCCGAGGTTTTGATTTCCGATTCGCGGTGAAGCTGCAGTACCGGCATTTGCCGGAGTATATTCACCCCGATTATCGCAGCCGGACCGATTTAAAGTTCGTGAAGCGCTTTTCCGAAACAGCGCTCAGCTGGGAGGATTTCCGCCGGTTGAAAGATGCGATTGTCGCGGAAGGTTTTCTGAGCATGTGCACCCCGTGGGACGAGACCTCCGTCGACCGGGTGGTGGAGCACGGTTTTGATTATTTAAAAGTCCCGAGCTGTTGCCTGACCGACTGGCCCTTGGCCGAGAAAATCGCGTCGACGCAGCTCCCCATTGTGGTGTCGACCGCAGGCGAGTCTTTCGATGAAATCGATCGCGTGGTGAGCTTTTATCAACACCGCAATAAGAAGCTGGCGATCATGCATTGCGTGGGGGAGTATCCAACCGCGGATGACAACCTGCAGTTGAACCAGATCAACCTTCTCGGCCGCCGCTATGCCAACGTCGAAATTGGCTATTCTACCCACGAGTCCCCGGATCAGTTGGATGCGGTGAAGATGGCGATAGCGAAGGGCGCCACCCTTTTTGAAAAGCACGTCGGCGTACCGACAGAGAAGTATTCGCTGAACGCCTACTCAGCTAATCCTGCGCAAGTGCGCCGCTGGTTGGAAGCGGCCCGCCAGGCGATCGCGATGTGCGGAGTGACGGACGAGCGCCATGAATTTTCCGCCAGTGAGAAGAAAACCCTGGGTGAACTCCGCCGTGCCGCTTTTGCCAAGCAAGCGATTCAAGCGGGAGAGATTATTCGGCTGACCGATATTTTTCTCTCGATTCCTGGCCAGGACGGCCAACTGATGGCGAACGATTTCTCTAAATATAACGAGTTCCGGGCAACCCGGGCGGTGGCGGCAAACCAGCCAATTTTACGCGACGGTGTGACCATAACGGATACACGCAGCGCGGTGCACAGTATCATTCGCGATGTGAAAGCGCTTTTGAAAGCCTCCGGGGCGGTGGTACCCGCGCAGCTGGAGCTCGAGATTTCGCATCATTATGGGATCGAGCGATTCCGCGAGGTCGGTTCGGCTATGATCACGGTGATCAACCGAGAATACTGTAAACGACTCCTCCTCATGCTGCCCGGCCAGAACCATCCGGAGCACTGGCACAAATCGAAAGACGAGACCTTTCACCTCCTGCATGGCAGTATCGATCTGGTGCTGGACGGTCAAAGCCGCAGGTGTGAGAAAAACGACGTGATCGTCATCCCCCGAGGAGCGAAGCACGCCTTTTCGAGTTCGACCGGAGTGGTGATCGAAGAAGTTTCGTCGACCCACGCGTATGGAGATTCCAGTTACGCCGACACGGCGATTACTCAGAATCAAAACCGGAAGACGTACGTGACGAATTGGATGGATTAAGAATGAACTGCGAAAGTTTATGGGCGGTAACACCGAGTAGATGGTGGGCAACCGGGGCGATCATTCTCTTGTTAACGCTTACTTGGTCTATCCCCCGAGCGCTGCAGCGACGGCAGCGGCTGATCGATGCAAATTGGAATATCACACAGTACCAACTCAGCATCGCGGGAACTCAGAACCTGATCAAAACGTTGGAGGCGCAGGTCCTGGAAACCCAGCGCCGTGTTTTGCAGTCGCAACAAGAACTTGCCCGTACACGCAACCGCTAGAATGAACACGAATGAGGTAGATACGGATAGGGAAAAGGTGGCACGAACCTTCGCGTTATTCAGCTTCACTCTTTCGGCGGCGCTGATTGCGGCAAATTGGTCGACAAGCAGTTCTAGAATTGAGGCGGCACAGAGGCAGTGTGCCAATGATAAGGCTCTGATACTGCAGCTTGAAAGTGCGGTCCGAGCGAATGAAATCGTGCTTCGCGAAAACCAGGCAGCTTTGAAGAGCGTCCAAGAAGCGCTCGCGAATTGAAGCAGCGATAACTCGATATTTCGTGAAATTATCTGACTTCGTCATCGACTGGCTCGTTCGGTTTGGGGTTAAGCACGTGTTCCTTCTGCCTGGTGGAGGCGCGATGCACTTAAACGATTCCGTCGCGAAAAACAAAACGCTCAGGGTCGTCTGCAACTTGCATGAACAGGCAAGTGCTATCGCCGCTGAAGCGTACGCGCAGTACACCGGCTTGGGTGTAGTGATGGTTACGACGGGTCCGGGAGGAACCAACACGATTACTGGCGTCGCTGGCGCCTGGTTGGAGTCGACCCCCGTTTTATTTATTTCCGGGCAAGTCAAACGCAGCGACTTGCGAGGCGTGCGTCAAGTGAGACAAGTGGGATTCCAAGAAGTCGATATTGTCTCGCTGGTGAAATCGATAACCAAATATGCAGTCACTGTTACATCGCCTTCCGATATTCGGGCGTGTTTAGAAGAAGCGGTTTGGCGTGCTACTACCGGCAGAAAAGGCCCAGTCTGGATAGACCTGCCGCTAGACGTTCAGGCAGCGGAAGTGGATGAAACGCAGCTTGCGCCTTTTCGCATTCCTGCTGTGAGGGACAATTCAGAGGAGGTGCGTCAAGGAGCTGCCCGACTGATTCGCTTGCTGGAAGGAGCGCGACGACCGGTCTTTCTCCTCGGCCATGGTATTCGTAATGCTGGCGCCGTAGAGAAGTTCATGACTTGGATCGAGGAAGTTAAGGCGCCGGTCCTCACCACTTGGAAAGCACTCGATTTTCTTCCAGACGAGCATCCGCTGTATATAGGCCGCCCTGGAGCGGTCGGGCAACGAGCAGCGAATTTTGCGCAACAGACAGCAGACCTTTTCGTCAGCATTGGCGCGCGACTGGATTTCGGCCAAACCGCCTATAATCATCAGAATTTTGCGCCGCGTGCTCGACGCATCGTAGTCGATATCGACGGCAGTGAAATCGCGAAGCTCGAAATGCCGCTGGAGCTCGGATTGGTTTGTAATGCATTAGACTTTGTGAACGCGCTCTGCCAAGCGACGCCGTTGGGATTTTCCGCGGAGAGACCGCGGTGGATGACACGGATTAAAGAGTGGAAGCGTAGGTATCCAGTGTTGCGCCCGGAATATGAAAACGTGCAAAAAGGCGTAAACAATTATGTGTTTGTTCATGCGCTAGGACAATCATTGCACGAGGCGGACTTATTGGTTCCCGGCAGCTCGGGCGCGTGCAGCGAGATCACCTGCCAGGCGCTTCCCGTTAGGAAAGGTATTCGCTTCATAAATACGCAAGGATTAGGATCAATGGGGTTCGGGATTCCGGGCGCGCTTGGCGCCTGCATAGCGTCAGAACAGAAACGTACAATCTGCATTGATGGTGATGGCGGGTTCGCCATGAACGTACAGGAGCTCGCGCTTGTTTCAAAGCTGAGACTTCCGATTAAGTTTTTCGTTCTGAACAACGGGGGTTATGGCTCGATAAAAGCCACCCAGCGAAATTACTTCGACAGCCGCTTCCTCGCGACGGATGAGACGTCGGGACTTTATCTACCCAGTATACAAGGGATGGCACAGGGCTTTGATCTCCCGTATCGCCTGATCGATTCTCACTTCGAGCTGCCCCGACAAATTGCAGAGGTTCTGGATTTTGAGGGCCCGGTGGTAGTTGAGGTGATGATGAGCGCGGACCAAGTGACGCAGCCCAAAGTATCATCGCATCGCAATCCCGACGGCACGATGTCAACTCTGCCGATGGAAGATATGTGGCCTTTTCTCGATCGTGATGAGCTTTCGCGTGAACTTTTAGTCGAAGACTAAGAATGCTTGAGAACGGTTGCCTACTCGACGAAACGCCAGCGAGAGCCGAGCGAAGAGAACGAACGTCCCTCGACTCTCTAAACTTGGCTCAACGTCAAATCGTCGTGAGCGGCGCGGGGTGGCTCGGAACCAAGCTTTCTGAACTGCTCCGCCGGCGCCGATTTAACGTCGTAGCTCTCATCGACAATTCTCCCCACCGCCAAGGATGTAGAGTTGGTGGACTGGATGTGATTGCGCCGCGCACGGCTGCCGAAAAGTGGGGGGGGGCTGCGGTTTTTGTGGTTGCGATCCACCACCCGGTGCATCCAGGCGGAGCCGCTCAACGAGCCGCTGAACTAACACAAATAGGCTGTTGCTGTGTGATCTCTTGGCTGGAACTCAGTTGGACAGTCGATGGTTTGTTGCCGCACTTTGGTGCAGAACGACCGTCTCACCTTCTACGCTTTGAGAGAGAGATGCGTCAGGTAGAGACGAGTTGGAGCGATGAAACGTCCGTGCGCATTTTTAGAGAACAGCTGCGCTGGCGGCTCTGGGCAGACTTCAGCGATGTTTCCGCCCCAACACCGAGGCAATATTTTCCACCAGACTTAATCATACCTTGTGTAGAGGAAATTTTTATTGATGGTGGCGCATATGACGGCGACACACTAAGGTCTATTCCCTGGAAGCCGATGCGTTCTTGGGGGATTGAGCCGGATCCAGGAAACGCGGCTAAACTCCAAAGCAGCGTCCCACGTTATACGGAAGTAAAGCGAGTGTTGCTTGGAGCGACAGCCGGCTGGGCTCGGTTTGAAGCTAGTTCAACAATGGCGTCAGCACGTTCGGTCTCGGGTAATCTTCAGGTCGAGGTGGCAAAGTTGGACGATCTTCTGAGAGAGGAAACGCCCACATTCCTCAAGCTCGACGTGGAAGGTGATGAGTTGCTGGCGCTGGAGGGAGCTAAAGAAACGCTGCGCCAGCATCAGCCCGTAGTGGCTGTATGTATATATCACCGTCCCGAGCATTTTTGGGAAATTCCACTCTGGCTACGTGAACACTTGCCCAACCATCATTTGTCGCTCAGGGCTCACGCCTGGGACGGATTTGAGTTGGTGGCGTACGCTATCCCGCAGGGGCGTCGCTTAATTTCATGACGATGCGCGTTTGTCCGTGTTGCCAAAGCGTTCGTCAGGAGCGCCTCCATGAACAGAAATTTGCGGCCGGTGCTCTCGGCACAGGTTACAATGTGGCGACCTGCTGTGACTGCGGGATGGGTTTTGCGGATCCGGTGCCTTCTCTAGAAACGCTGTCAGAGTACTACCGACTAAGCGCAAAGTATGCGATAGCTGGAAGCGACGAAAAATATGAGACGACACGTTTCGAGACTACCGTTGATTCGTTGATTGGCTTTGTGCCGCTCAATGCTCGAATCCTGGACGTCGGGTGTGGGGCGGGCGGCCTTTTGGGGGCATTGAAACGTCGCGGATTTATAGACGTGCAAGGGATCGATCCATCACCGTGGAACGCGAAGGTCGCGCAAGAAAAGCACGGTGTACATGTAGCGGTCGGGTCGCTGTGCGATATGGCACGCGAAGAATTGCAATATGACCTTATCACCTTGGTCGGGGTTTTGGAACACCTCGTCGACGTACGTGAAAGTCTCAGGACCCTGGCACATGGTTTGACTAAGGAGGGCGTATTATACGTGGCAGTCCCTAATGCGAACAAGTTTGCGGATTGTGCCAATGCTCCTTTTCAACAGTTTAGCCTCGAGCACGTTAATTTCTTTACCCCTTCCACGCTTTCAGCGTGTGCCTTGGCGGCCGGATTACATTGTGCACATGCTTGGGATTTTGTTGTGGAATGGCGCCAAAGGGTCACAGAGCCCGTTGCTGCCCAGCTGTTCACGATCGGTCAGCCGGGGGAGACGCGTTATTCAGGTGAAACAAAAGTCGCACTCTCTCGATATGTTGAGGTAAGCAGGAATCAGGATGCCAGGGCGAAAGAGAAGCTCGAAACATTGGCAGCAAAAGGTGATCCAGTGATGGTATGGGGAGTGGGAGCGCTCACGCGAAGGCTGCTTGCTGAGTCAGCTCTCGGACGTTGTAATATAACCCGATTTATCGACCAGGATCCCACGTTGATAGGAAAGAGTCTTGCCGGTCGCCAAATCGTCTCGCCCTATGAGCTGGCGCGATACCGCGAACCTATTCTCGTCTGTTCGGTTGCGTTCGAAGCGGAGATAATTGCAAGGATTCGGGAGCTCGGTCTATTTAACCATTACACCACGCTGTATACTCTTTCGGCGACGTTAGGTTGAGGGTCGCTCGCGGAATATGTCGTCATCCAAAGTAGAGTCCAGAAAATCAATTGGTTTGATAAATACACATTGAGCGAGTTGGCCGTTAACTGGGTCGCGATATAGGCCAGAAGCGACAAAATACAGCCGCGTCGCACGATCTTGTTCGCGGGTGCTGGAACTAGGAATCGATTTTCTGGCCAAAACAGAGAGTATACTATAATGATAACGAAGAGACAAGCGGCAGGGATCCCCAGTTCGCACGCCAGTTGGAGAAATACATTGTGGGCGAAGTTCGGGACGGCAGCCCTGGGGTCATTTGCAGCTGCGAAACGCACAGATTGCATATAGAATGATCCCGCACCGTGACCAACGAGAGGCCGCGCTCGTATCATTTCCCATGCCTTGTGGTAGATAAACACGCGTTCGGGACTCTTGTTTGAGAAAGGTTCATATCTTACCAGCGATATGGCCCGTCCCAAATAACTCAGATGGGAGTTATCGAGGGGGCGAGGCGCTAGATTTGCTGCGACCACGGCAACTATCACGATGCCGGTCAGGAGGAGGGAAATTAGACGGCTGGTACGCAGAAATATACCAAGGAATAAGATTGCGCCACCGGCGGCCCAAGCGGCGCGCGACCAAGAGCAAATAAGCATTGCGAGCGTTGCAACAAAGGTTCCCACGCGTGCAAAGGAAAATCGAGCGTCCCAAGTGGCCGGGCCAATCTGCAAAGCGAGAAGTATACAGGCCACGCTTCCAAAAGAGCTGATGTCCTCGAACGGAGAATAGTAGCCCAGTGGTGCAGCTTCTTCTTTAGCCGGTACATGGAAGATTAGCTGGGCTAAAAACGGTAGCAGCACCAAAATAGGCGCGAGAAGGTTGATGGCTGACCAATTTGCCCTCTTGATTTTGTGCGAACTCAGAAGCCGATAAAGTCCGATCCCCTGTAACCACAGTTGGCAGGTGACGAAAAAATACGTTGGTTGCGAAAACCCGATTTCCGAAACCGCAAGATCGCGAGAGAGCTCAGCCGGCGGCAGCTGGCACATTTGAAGAACCGTTGATGATACAACGACGGCAGCGAACAAACTGATTAATATGAGCTGCTGTGGCTTTCCAGTCAGCGGTCCTCTTTGAGTTCCGTTGAGTAAGGGGTAAAAGTGTCTTAAGGTGAGAGGGAAGGTGCTTCCTACGAGAATTCCTGCAGTCAAAGTTGGAAGCGGCTTCGTTTCTCCCCAGAGACCAATAAATTCGGTGCCACCAAGGGCTGGTATCGAAAAAACGAGGATCAACCCGGACCAAAAAGGAGAGTAAACGCCGCAGGCAAAGCCGCCGATAGCCAAAGCGACCGCTGGCAAAGCATCCAACCCTGAGGTTTGGATACAGCCGAAGAGATATCTCACCGAGACGAGTGCGACCGCGAAACCAAGGCCAATGTCCAGCCATCTGAACAGCGCGAATTTTATCTCTATCTTCGCGCCATCCGCCTTCTTGTTCATTCCTCGAAAGTTTGGTCTGAGGAAATGCGATCAAACTAGCTTTGTGCTGCGGAGAATCTGCGTGAAAAGTCCACCACAATCCCAATTAGGGCCAAGCCTGCCGCCAAACCTCCACCAATAATTGACCCGAGGATGCCGGCGATGAACAGGGGACGCCGTAGACTTTCAGTTCGGACCTGATCGCTTAACCTGACAGCGTTTGAGTAACGTTGCCGCGCGAAGTCGGCATATGTGTCTCGGATTGTTTTAGTGAGTTCCGTGTAGGCTGTTTCTAGGTCGTGTAGTGAGCGTTCCACTTGGTCTATGATGGCCGCCTGGTCCTTAGGGTCAGTCTTAAGAAACGACTCCATATTCTTACGCCGTTCGACAAGCTGGAGTTTCTCGGACTGCACTCGCTTGACATTAAAACCAGAATCAAGGGCGCGACGAATTAACAAATTGTAGGAATCATTCGCCAGCAGCGAGTCAACCAAGCCCTGGTCAACCACAACATTGTTTGACCGGTTTGTTGCCGCTTGGGATTTAACCGCAAGAACATAGTTCTCCGTCCGATTCTGCGTTTCTTGGAGGAGTTCGCGAACGAGCCGGTCGTCCTCCAAAGCGCGTTGTTCCTGGGACTGTAAAGTTTGGAAATAGTAGTCGAGTTTTACCATCGCCACATTCCGATTATGCGATAGTCCATTTTGGTGAATAAGGCCTAGCGTCTCATTTAGACGAATCTGAGAAAAAAGCTGCGTCTGACGAACTAGATCGTGGAACGAAAATTGAGTTGTCGCGGAGCGGAATGATTTTGCTTCTTCTTTATCCAACTGCTGATTCAGGAATGTCGTTATGGCCTGTAGATCGGAGTTTAAAATCAGCTCATACTCGAAATAGTCGGCATTGTGTAGAGAAGCGAAGGCATTTCCGAACGTAATCGGGAGCGTGGCATATGTTCGGACGAACTTAGCGGAAAAAGACGCGACAATTTCACGCACGATCGCTTCGCGAGTCGACAAGGGCAACGGAAAGTCGACGGGTAAAGTCAAAGTCAAATTATACTCGTCGGGGATATAGGGTGGGGGAGTTGAACCAGAGGCGCGCATCCGATCGCGCTCCCGGATCACTGACGGGGGAACAATTCCCTCGATGTTAAGTGCTCCGCGAATCACCCCCTGCAAGCTCGAGTCTTTCTCCAGCTGGAGGTGTAGTAGGCTGTTGTAAATGATGTCAGGCGTTCGCAAATCCTCGGGACTGAACCGAGATTTGTCGGGGTATTCAGAGTGTTCCGCCCCTTCGAATGAAAAGACGGCCCGGGTGCCGGTAGTGACTAGCCGTTGAGGCGTGAGGATTTCGAAACCGAGCAGACCGACGCTGAAGCCTAGGAGAAGAGCGGCCAGGATTTGCGGCAGTCCGCGACGGAGTCGTCGTGTGACCTCACCTGGATTGAGAATGAAATCTTGTGGTTCTTCTCGGGTTTCTTGATTGGCTGAAGGCGGCAAACTGCCTGAACTCATGACGGCAACAGATGAGCGGTAAACAACGGTGGCAAGGAAATCCGGCTGAGGGCAATGGCGGCTGGAGTATCAATGCTACGTGAGAAGGCGTTGAGTTTTGCGTTGCCTTGGTGCCGTAGGTCGTTTGCTGCTAGGACGTGCGGCGACACGTTGAAGGTTCCGGACTTCAGACACCGTCAACATGGTGGTATCTCATCCTGTTCCTGGTTGTGGCGAGCCGAGTCGCCATTACACTCCGATGCGGGGCGATCAGCGGTGACGATGTCGTGTATTTGCAAGGAGCCGCGGAGTGGTGGCGACAGCACGATGTCAGCGCACTGCGTGCGATCCACGGTTCCGCGGGAATCGTATATTCCGGCTGGCATCAATTTATTTGGGCCGCTCTCGCGGGAATTTTCTCGTTTCGGTTTGGGCTCCTCTTCTTGGCGCAAGGAGTACTGATGACACTTCCCGTGTTGGTGCTGCTGAGATCCGAGGGTGCGGGGGCCGACAGATATTGGTCAGCTCTCATCGCGCTCACAAGTCCCTTGGCAGCGTATCTCTCACTCTCTCTCCTGCCGCTCTGGTCGTTCGGAGTACTGGCTGGTACAGTTGCGATCTCACTCGCGCTGCAGTCGGGCTCGTCGGACCGATCGAGGCTCGCGGTTTTCTCGGTCGGTTTGGTGTGCGGTTATGCCTGTGGAGTCTATCCCAGTTTTTCGATTCTAGCGCTCGCACTGTTCTTATTGATACTTTCTGCGAAAGCGCGTCGAGGCACATTGATCGCATTTGTGCTTGGTGGGCTGGTGGGCGCGGCGCCATTTGCAATCGAGACCGTGGCCCATCGTGATTCTATTTCGCCTAAGGTTGTAGTCTCCTCGGGGCCCGTACATTGGCTGGAACTCTTCTCCGGCTGTTGGAGGTATATCGGGGCGCCGCCAGGACCGTTACTTAATACCTCGAAAGCGATCGGTAATGTGGAATATTGGCTTCGCTGCGTGAGCCCTTATGTCGGTTTGTTCGTGCTCGTCTTGTCAATCGGCGCGGTGGTGCTGGCTCGAAAACGTGATCAAAAGTTTCCTCCATTCGTCCGCTTGATGTTTTTTGTCTATCCGGCGTATCTGGCCTTCACGCTGATTACGCATTCGGAGTCATGGCAACATCAAGCAGGCAATTTGTGGTGGGTGGGCGCGCTTGCGGTGCCGTGGGCGAGTCGGATCGTTCTTGGGCGAGGGTCTTATATTATAAACGCCTTGATTGTGACGTGGAATGTGGTGTGCATTGCAATTGTCCTCGGACCTCGGCTCTGGTTGGGCACGGTCGCCGATGACATGAGAGGACAGCATAGCCACGGTCCGGCGTGGTGGATGCAGGATCGGGTGCTGTCGGATATCGCTGACGAGGCCAAACGTCGAGCCAAGCTAGGCTGCGACTCGCAGTTAGTCATGGGAGTACAGCCTGTATTTCAGTACTATCCTCAGCGGCTGTTTAACATCAGGTATCCCGAATTGACGGGAATGGTGGTATGGACCCCCGATCTACTCACCGCTTCCGACGGTGTAATCATAACAGACCGAATCAAGCCGAACCGGCTGGTCACGCGGTTTGGTCCAAGAGACTGGGCCGTTCGAGATCAGCCGTTTCGAGCCGCTGTTAGAATCGAAAGTGAGTGTGAGTTCGCCGGACCTTGCCAGGTTTGTATACTCGCTGAACGAGGGCATGTCGCAGTTGAATTCGTCAACAATCACCAGGAAGTTCTGCCATATTGTGTGGAAGAGCAGGACGGCAGCTCAAATCTGTGGTTGCGCCTGGATGGCTTGCAAAAGGGAATCACCCGGGTTTGTGCATACTACGGAAATAAGAGGGCGCTGCTCCGCGGCCTCTCAAGTCCCTCGAAGGTATTTTCCTTTTATTCCGATCATGTTGGATTCGACAACCCTCAATCCGGAGCCAACGCGACGCCGGGTAGCGGGGAACCGAAGGGCCTTTCGTTTCTACCGGGTGGAGTCGCACCTTTTGTACTCGATGTAGGGACACCCGGAAATCCCGAGTCAGGCATTGTCGAAGCAAAGTTCCGGTTTCACACCTTACCGACGCAAAGCAACGCTGGGATTGTTCTGATCTCTAGCGCCGACGAATCAAAACGATACTGGTTATTGACCGGCGATGGAGCGACCTCGCTGGTCGAGTATTCGCGTTTGCGAGGATTATTAACTTTGGATTTCAGCCAATGGTTCTGGCACGGAAAACCTATGGCGTATTATAAAGTCGGCGTGGGGTGGAAATCGGGTCTCTATACTTTTTGGGCTCAGGGGTGGTCGGGCTATAGTCCGATTTTCACGTTCTATGATGCCGATTGGCAGAAGCTAAGCCGTGTTGGATTTGCGGCAGTGCGGTATCAGCCGACGAAGACGGACGTGCCAGACATTGATGTAGCATGGGTTCGCGAGCGCGCGAATTATGGCGACAAAGCGCCTCGCGTACGCTGGGAAAACGAAGAACACCAGTAAAAATGAGGCTCTCTGTCTGCATCACTCACTACAATCGTCCGGAGCGTCTGGCGGCGACGTTGAGCTCGTTGGCTGAGCAGACTAGACCGCCGGACGAGGTGCTGCTCTGGGACGACTGCTCGCCGCGAGACCCGAGCAATGTCGCCGCGTCTTTCATTAAAAAATTCAGGAGTTTCCGATATCACCGGAATAAAAAGAACCTCGGAATGCCCGGAAATCTGAATGCGGTGGTTTGCGAGGCAAGCGGTGATCTGATCGCGAACCTGCATGATGCAGATCGATTTGATCCACGCCTACTGGAGTCCTGGGAATCGGCGTTAGTAAGCCACCCTTCAGCCGGATTCGTGTTTTGTGGGACTCGCAACGAACCACAAAGTCCTGGCGAACGACCTCGTGAATTCGTTCATTCATTCGCCCCGCTCACCTCGGGACGGGAGTTTTTCCTCCAGCATTACGTCGGAAGTTTGAGTTCTCCGGTGTGGGGTACGGTGATGGCTCGGCAAGACGCCTATGCGAAACTTGGTGAATTCGATCCGCGATGGGGACCGTGGGCGGATGTAGATATGTGGATGCGGATGTGCGGACGCTTTGACGTCGCCTATGTCAAGCAGCCGTTGTTGTTGCTTGATATGGAAGTAACAGACTGGCGCAAATTCCGTTGGAGGCAAAAGCTACTGCACGACGCGATGGTATGCCTGAATGTTCGGCGTTTGCTGGGCGACGACCCTGAGCAAATGCAACGGTGTTTGGTGCGGCAGCGAAAATACCTTTGCAAAAGGGTCTTCCGCTTGCTGATTGGTCGCGCGGTCCACCGAGATTGGCGCCAATTTTCTGAGGGCATTCAGCTGGGGCGAATCGTTTTAACGGCTTCGCCTTTTGATGAGGTACTTTCGCGCTTTGACCTCTTGGCGGGTCCCTCGCACTGAGAGAAAGGCCCTGGCCGGAAAAGTTCTCGCCATGCCGTACGGCGACCGTAGCGTTGAACATTCCGATGACCACAGCAGTCTTCCGCAACACAAGGATCAGTCCGGCGCCCCTCGCTTGTGTGCGTAGGGAGCCCACGCCTTAAACTGGCAGTTGACTCATGCGGATCTTATATGTTGCCGACCTTCGGCGCACCTCGTCGACCTATGGCAGGTACGAAGGGTTGTGCCTGCCGGAGGTAGAAGTAGTGCCTTTTCCCACGCATTACATCTGCACAGGTGCCAATCGGATTGAAAACATTCTCGGACATCGGTTGTACCTCACGCCTTCGGTTTTTCGGGGGAATAAAAGATTGCTGCGCGAGGTTGTGACTCGTCGTCCGGATTTTGTTTGGATCGACAAGGGCCGCTGGTGTTTCCCTTCTACGCTGCGAGCGATCAAGCGATTGGGCCCTCGGCTCGTTCATCACAACACAGACGATATTAACTGGAACGGCGGGTACTCGTGGCTGCATCGATTGGGAATTCCTCACTACGACTTTTACTTCACAACGAACCGATTCAACGTGCGTGAAATATCTCAAAAGTACGGAGTGAAAACGATGCGGGCCGGGATGGGCTACGACCGCAGTTTGCACGTTCCTGCGGCTGGTTATTCGGGTGTAGGTCCAGATGTGATTTTTGTGGGACATTGGGAGTGCCATACCGAACACTATCTTTCTGTGCTGGTTGAATCGGGCCTGAGGGTGGGTGTCCACGGACATGGTTGGAGGCGGGCAAGGGATCGGCGGTTCCGCGATGTGCTCCCACTCCCTCAAGAGGACTACAATCGACGGCTTCGCGAAGCACGTCTAGTGTTGTGTTCTTTATCGCGGCGGAATCGCAATGAATCGACCGGACGCAGCTTCGAAATTCCGGCGGTGAACGGGTGTATGTTGGCTGAGTCAACGCCTGAGCACCGGTTTCTTTTTCGGCATGGCAAGGAGGCCTTACTTTTCCGCGACGTCGATGAAATGGTGGCGTTGGTTCGTACCGCCGTAGCAGACGAAAAATATCGACGGAGCTTGGCCGACGCTGGGAGAGTTCGCTGCCTTGAGCTAGGACTTTCTTGGCAGGAACATATGGCGCGAGAGTGGCCTATGTGCGTGGCACACTTCGATGCCGCGACGAAATCAAATCTGGGGGATGCACCATTTTGGGTCGGATACAGGGTGGGTGACGCGTGGAACGATTAACCGATGGAGACTTTCAAAAATATCGTATGGGGTTTGCTTCGGACCTATCCGGCGAGCTGGCCTTTTCCGAGGTACAAAGCCTCTTCATTTCTCTCGCGTTTTACGCCTCGCGCCCGATTGGAACCGCGCACCGCGGGCAACGGCTTTTATGTTACAGGTGACACGAACAACATTTCCTTTCTCCTCGGTTTTCATGAGCTGCCGTATTTGCAGTTGCTCAGTGAGAATATTGAAGAGGGGGCGACGGTGATCGATATCGGCGCGAACGTCGGCTACAACGCCCTTTGGTTAGCCCATGCTCTCAAGCTGCGAGAGGTCAAGGTCATCGCGGTTGAACCGGAAGAGGAAAATTATGCGTGGTTATTGAAAAACCTGCAGCTGAATGACGACCTTCCGATTAGTCCTGTGCAGACGGCGCTCGGGGATTTTATTGGCACGTTGAAGTTCAAGACTCACGGGAGGGGTGACGGGTCGGCCCGGGCGGTTGGCAGTCGTGAAACCTCAAACCCCGATGGAATGGTGGTCACCGAAGTGTCCTGCACGACGCTCGACGCTTTGGTTCAGCAACGCGCGGGGAGTCCAAACTGGTTGATTTTAGATGTCGAGGGATATGCAGGTGCAGTATTGCGTGGCGGTTCGCAATGTCTCGCTGCGTGCCGACCTAAGATCGCCGTGGAGATCCATGGGGAGGGAGAGTTGGAGGAAGTGGAGAAATGTCTTCTGCTAATGGGATATGAGCGATGGTATGACCTGCAAAGTCACTGGGGGCGCCACGTGCTTTGGCGAGTAAGTATATAACGGTGAAAGCGATTGCGGAAAAAGAATATCGTAACGCGGGTAACCGGGCATTGCTGCAGTTCATCGATTCCGCTCCGGGAGTTGCCCTCGATATCGGCTGCGGTGGCGGCGATAATGCCAAACTTCTTCACACCGAGGGATGGACAGTGGATGGCATCACAATTTCTGGTGCAGAGAAGAACTCCGCGCAACAGTATTGCCGAAATGTATGGATACACGATCTGGAGGAGGGGCTCCCTCGTGAGGCGCAGCAGGAAAGTTATGGATTGATAGTTTGTTCGCACGTCCTCGAACACTTGCGACACCCGGAAAGGGTGTTGGCAGGGCTTCGGCCGATCCTACGCCCTGACGGTGTAATCCTGGTCGCGCTGCCTAATATCATGTATTATCGCACGCGCTTGGCTTTAAGCCGAGGAGTTTTTCAATACACCGACGAGGGCATCATGGACCATACGCACTACCGCTGGTTCACCTTTTCCTCGGCGCAGACGCTCCTTCAGCAGGCTGGTTTTCGCGTCATTCGCGCTGAAGGTGCCGGAGGGTTCCCTCTGCCTGGTTTGCGTCGCCTCCTTCCTTGGAGACTTTCACATTGGATCGATCGCACCGCGTCTCGAATCTCGCCCGGACTATTTTCCGTGCAGCTCCTGTATAAAGCATGTCCTTGAGGCCGTGTATACTTCTTATCACGTCTGGGTTTCAGGACTACCTTTCTGACGGAGTTCTTCACGGATTGCGGCAGCTTCTTGGGCCGTTGGTGGTGGATTATCCCAAGGCGGATCCGATGTATTGCAGCTATCCGGAGAGTAAAAGAGCGGAGCTTCATGGCCGTGGCTTCTCGCTGTATGGCATGTTAGATGATATTAATATCGATCGCACGAATATACCCGCCCGCCTGGCCCGAGGTGAGTTCAATCTAGTGGTTTTTGGGGACATCTATCGCAGTTGGGGGCAGTTTTTGCAATGGCAGGAGTGGTTGCAGCCGGAGCGAACGATGCTTCTGGATGGCGCCGACGTTCCGGCGATTTTTCCTCACGCTGGGCGGTGGTGGCGGCGTGCTGGATTACGGAGTTTGCCATCCGTCCATCGCAAGTATCGATATTTTAAAAGAGAGTGGACACCGGAAACACTGCGTTACCGCGCTCATCTATCAATCCCTCGCTCTTTTGCATCTCGGTTATATGATAAGATGGGCTTGCATGAGATTTCGTTTAGCATTCCCGATTCTAAAGTCTGCGCAGCTCCGCGAGCCAAAACGAAACTTTTGACCCAGCACATTGTGGATCCAGAATTGGCTCAGTTGGTTCACGGCAGCACTCGTTATGTTTTTGATCGGGAAGACGATTACTATAACGATCTTCAGGTATCGCGATTTGGCGTGACGACCCGGCGGGCGGGTTGGGACTGCTTGCGGCATTACGAAATCGCGGCAAACGGATGCGTTCCCTGTTTTCGCGACTTGCAAGCAAAGCCATCAAAGTGCGCTCCGCATGGGCTGGATGAGACAAACTGCATAAGTTATCGAGATTCCCGCGATCTGGTCCATCGCTTGGAGAATACGTCCGACGAGAAATACGCTCAGCTGCAGCGCGGAGCACTTGAATGGGCGAGAGCGCACACCACTGTAGAGACGGCTCGCCGCATTGTGGATCAAATTCAGGCGCTATGAAGGTCGTGTTTTATCACGAATTACCGGCGTCAGAAGGTGTTTCGCTGCGCGACGTCCTTTTAGGAAAAGTCCCGAGTTCTGGCGGACTCGGACGCATTTATGTTTCTACCCAAATTGCACATTTTGGAGTGCAAGTTGTAGTTTTGCATCATCTCGCGTCATCGGAAAAGATCGAACAAGTAGAAGGAGTGACCGCGGTTCGAGTCGGTACCGCCGATGAAGTGATTACCTTCATCAAAACCTTGGAGCGGTCGGATGTAGCGGTGCTAAATTTCTTCGACGGGGTCGCAGGTTTGATCGCTGCCTGCGCGTCCGCTCGCTGCCACAAACTTTTGTGGGCAGGATGCAATCCGCCGAGCGACTGGTGCGACTGGCTCGACGGACAGCAACTCGATCGGATCGTGTGCGTTTCTCAAGCCGCCGCGCGCCAGTATAGGTTTCAACGCAATTTTAATCGGGTAGATCATATCTACTCTTCACTCAGCACTGGCCAAGCATTGCCCGACCCGGAAAATCCTGTGCCTGGCCGAGTCGCTTTTCTCGGGGCGCTTCGAGAGGAGAAGGGATTTCAACACGTCCTCACGGCATGGCCTTTGGTCCGCAAAGCCTTTCCCGAGGCGACGCTCGACGTACACGGATCGATTCGACTGCATTTTCCGCGTAGCGAGGTTGGGCAAACGGGGGTTCTGACCCCGCAGTTCGAACGTCGGTATCTGGATCCTATCGTCACTGAGGCGGGAGGCGATTGGAATAGACTAGGGATTCGTTTCACCTTTCCGCAGGCGAAACCGGCGTTGTTGCAGCAGCTGGCGAAAACCTGGGTGGGGGTGGTGAACCCGAATTTGCGCGGCTCCATCGAGACTTACTGCCTTTCGGCCGTGGAAATGCAGGCGTGTGGATGTCCTTGCATAGGGGCCGGTGTGGGAGGCCTGCTCGAGACGATTGCAGACAAACAATCTGGCTACCATCTTAAGACGCAAAAACCCTCCGAGCTTGCGGGACGTATTCTCGAAGTGCTGCGCGACCCCGGACTGCGGGCACGGCTAAGCGCGGGCGCGGTTGCGCACTCCGCCGCCCTGGCCTCTACCGCGCGAGAAGCGAAGGATTGGATCAGATTGATGGGGGACGTCGTTGAAGGCCGTCTGGTGGTGCACCCGCCCTCTATGCTTCGTGATGTGATCGCGGCTTCTGGAATTCTCCGAATGATCAGAATGGCCGTCCGGCGGGTGAAATCCGTTCAAATATAACCATGGTTCTGACGCACTATATTTTCCGATCCTACGCCTGGTATTATTTTAATTTTCCCGTACAGCGGGGAAAAGAATTTGTCGCTCGAGTTCTTGATCGGTGTTTGGGAGAAACAATTGTTCGTGTCGGCGCGGTAAAATTCTGGGTGGGAGTTCGGTCCCGCCTGGATCGCGAAATCCTCTATCGACGCACGCACGACCAAAGGGTAATCGACGTGTTACGACGGGAGTTGAAACCAGGGCGCGCGTTTTTGGACGTCGGTGCGAACTGTGGCTATTTTAGCGTACTGGCGAACATAGAGCTTGGGGCCCGCGTTTTCGCTTTTGAACCTTCGACTCGAGAGCTGAGGCGACTGTTCATGAATCTCGCGTTGAACTCGTGCGGCGAAGTAACCGTGTTCCCCACGGCTCTCGGGGCAGAGTATTCGATGCGGACGTTCCATTTAGCCGATGTGGACAACCCCGGGATGAATTCACTCGTAGACTTGCGTGGGGTCAGGCCCTACGTAGCTGAAGTTTCAGTATTGGTGGGGCGGTTACAGGATTTTGTCGCGCCTCCACTTTTGCGTGCGATTGCGGTGGTGAAGATCGATGTTGAAGGCTTCGAAATGGAGGTGCTTCGAGGTTTGGAATGCTCGATGCAGCATCTTGGCGCCGTGATTTTTGTAGTTGAGGTCACGCCTTCCTATCTCGCTCGCGCCGGGGCGAAGGTAGACGAGATCTACCAGTTTTTCACCAGGCACGGATTCGAACCGGAACTTGGAAAGCAAGCTTCACCTCAATGGGACGAAGTGTTCAAAAAAACTGTCGGCCGGCCCGCAGAGGAGCAAGCTGGGCAAGGCGAATGATAGGCCTTCGATGAGTTTGAGGAAGAGAGCGATTTCCGGCGCGATATCCGGGACGATCGGAACGGTTCTAAATTTCGGCCAGGCCCTCTTGCTTGTCCCGCTTCTCCTGCGAGTTTGGGGGCGGGACGCATATGGAGTCTGGGTCGCCGTCTTGGCCGCGCTTGGCGTGCTCACCGCCCTCGACACCGGTCACCAGAATTTCGTCGGGAACGAACTCAACCGACTTCATCATTTGGACCGAGACGCGGCGCGAAAGATTTTGGCGAGCGCCCTTTTGGTAGGGGCGCTTCTTGGCGTGCTTCAGCTCAACTTGGTGCTTGGAGTGCTCGCGACGGGCCTATCCGAGAAGCTGCTGGGCCTGTCGAGCGGAACCTTAAGCGCGCACCGGGCGAACATTGCGCTTCTTATTCTAGTGGCCGGGTGGGGAGTGTCAGGGTCCGTCGGAGGAGTTCTAGTCCGGTTGTATGCTCCCGTGGGACGCTTCGCACGTGGCCAAACTATGGGGATTATCGGTCGTTTGCTGCAGCTTGCGGCGACCGCCGTCATGTCTATTTGCGGCCGGACAATCGTTGAAACCGCGGCGGTGATTGCAGCCCTTAGTTTGTTATACACCATCGTGGTGGTTGCCGACGTAGGAAAAAGCGCACCTGAATATTGGCCGTGGTGGACGGGGCCATCGCTTTCGCTCGGACTAAAAAACCTCTTCCGCTCCGGAGTGTTGCTGACTATCTCTGTACTACAACAGCTTTCTGGCAACGGTCTCACCTTGCTCGTTGCCAGCGCACTTTCCGCGACGGCGATCCCTGCCTTCGCTACTTCACGCACGATTGCGAACGTACTTACTCAAATGAGCAATATCGTGCTGCAGCCACTCTATCCGGATTTGGTTCGGCTTTACGCTACGAAAGCCAGCACCGGATTGAGAAATGTCATGATAGCGAGCTGGATGGTTGTTACTGGTGCAGCAGTGCTGGCGGGGGTTTTGATTTTGCCCATATTAAAGCCAACATACCTGTGGTGGACGGGCCGGCTTCTGGCATTTGATCGGCCGCTCATCCTGGGTCTTATTATCGCCGCTATGGTGCGCTCAGTCGGAGTTCCATTTTTGGCGCTGATCGCTGCGTCGAACCGGTTGCGTTATCAACTTATATGTGTCTCTGCACAGGTTGTTATCACTCTCCTTGTGTCTTGGGCCTTAGTTTCCAGATTCGGAACTGTCGGTGTCTCCATGGGACTGGTGGCGGGAGAGGCCGTGGGCGGGGCGGCACTGCCGATTTTTGTGGGCCGCCGCTCTCTTCGACAGATCGACGCAGATGTTGCTTGGGGCGACGTGCTTTGGCAGTGCGCGTTGGTGTTAGTTGGCGCCAGCATTCTGGTCGTTTCGGCTTGGTTAGATCAATCAGTATTCCTTGCTTATCCGCTGATGCTCGCCTGCCTGCTTGGAATGCTGTGGCGGCGTTTTTACGGCCTGCCGGGGTCGCTTCGTTCTGCCCTAATTTCCAGGAAGCGGTAAGCTGTGCCAAGCGTCTTTTTAGAGCGGCTTCCTCAGCGCTTCGCTCAAACATTGCGTGCCGGGAAGAAATCAGTATGAGCGTAATCTCTTCATGAAGCGATTGATCTACCGCGCGTTTTCGGGAGCTATTCTACGCTTGGAGCGTTGGCGCGTTGCCACTCTGGGGTCAGACCTGGAGCTGGAACTTAAAAAGCGCGCTCTTCGAACGAGCGCGGACTTGGTTGTTCGTGAAATGCAACGGGCGAAACCCTTTCCGCAACCCGTCGACGTATTGAATTACGCCCTTGATCTACTAGGACCCCGGCCATCCGGACTGGTGCTCGAATTTGGGGTGTTCGAAGGTCGATCTCTCCGATTGATGCATCAGCGGCTGGGCGGAACTATATACGGATTCGATTCATTCCAAGGTTTGCCTGAAGATTGGCTTCCCGGCCGCCCCAAGGGCTACTTTGCCATGTCTGGAGTTCCGACCATGCCCGAAGGAGTTCAGTTGGTGCCGGGGTGGTTTCACGAAACCTTGCCTGCTTTTATCGCGCAACATCCGGGACCCGTATCCTTCTTACACATCGATTGTGACCTGTATGCCTCGACTAAAACAATATTTGAAAATTTGGGGGAGAAAATCGTCGCCGGGACGATTTTGGTTTTCGATGACTTCTTCAATTACCCTGGATGGGAGAATGGAGAAGCGAGGGCGTTCGCTGAGTTCCTAGGCAAGGGCCGTCGATGTGAATACCTGGCTTACTGTTCCAACCATATGCAAGTCGCGATTCAGATGCTCAATTAAGCATGTCGCAGTCCGCGTCTTCCAATTCATCATCCTTCGCCGGCGCTACATGGCATTTGGTGCGCTGCGTGCCTACTCCTGCTCTTAAACCCAAACGGGCGGCAAGCCCTCGATTCTTTCGGTTTTCTCCTCTCGCTGCGCGAATCATCTTTCACCCCGTCCTCGCAGGGATTGCCCTCTTCGTCCCTGCCGTAGTCACGGCGCCATTCTCGATTCACTATGCTCTCGGCTTTGTGATAATTTGGCTGGCCACTCTAGCCTACTATCTTGAGCGCCGTTTTCTTGAATGTAATCTTTTGCCGCCGTTCGCAATGATCATGCTTTGGGAGGCGCTCGGTCTCGGTCTGGGCGTGCCCTTGTTAGTATTAGGCGGTGCGCGAGAGCTGTTCAGCCGCGAACTGCTGATTATGCAGTTCGCGTTTATCGCTATTTTCCCGATCGCTTACGCGGGATATCGGTTAGGATTTGGAGCGTCGAGGGGTATGGAGATGGCTTCGGCCTCGGATCCTTCCGCCCGGAAGGAAATTTATCGGCCGCTCGCGTTTGTGGGTTGGATGCTCCTTGTTTGGCGTATCGTGCAGATCACGGTGCTCGCGGCGACTGGGGCAGATGACCGGGGTGATTACGGGATTGTGGCGCAAGGTGAATCGTGGGGAGTGTTCACGTACTTCCTGCTGTTTCCTCGATTCACTTATCTTGGTTTTGTGTTGCTGCCGTTAATTATCCGGGAGTCGAGAACCTTTATCAGTCGCTTCGCCGTTTTCGCGGCATGCATTTACTATTTCTCCGTCGCACTCGCTACTGGCGCGCGCGGCAACCTCTTTTATCCGATTATATACCTTGGAGTTGGATACTACATGTTCAGCCATCGTATCCGCCGACATTTCGACGTTGCGGCCCTTGTTATGTTTATTGCCGCGCTGCCCTTGATCGTTTTGATTAACAGTTATCGCAATACGGAAGCTTACCGTGAAACGCGGAGCATAAATATCATTTCTCGCATTAAGGCGATTGGCGACGCCAAGCTATTCAGCTCTGATGACGATAACAGCGTCGCGCCAAGTAGTGTGAGCATACTGGGAGCTGCGCTAATGGGGGTGTCGGACGAAATGATCTATGAAAAGACCCCATCTGCAATTCCTCACGCGGGCTTCGCAAACTTTTCAGCCATTTTATATACGTGGGTTCCAGCCTATATCATGCCGGAAAAACCTTTGATCTGGGACGCAAACCAGATCGTCAACAGCTACAGGAACCAGGAGTCGCATACCGGGAGCGCCATCAGTCTAACAGCCGACCTTTTTCGCCGGTTCGGTTGGCCTGGGGTAGCGATTGGAACTTTCTTAGGTTGGTGGGTCTACGGTCGAGCGTCTCGGGTTTTGTACTTCATATATTCGAAGCTGGACGCGTTTTTTGGTGCTGTGTTGATCGTGTTTAGTTCCTCCTTTTTCCTATTTCGACCATTCGGAACCGTGCTCTCGACCTGGTGGATCTGGGCTTATGATTTGCCAAAGCATTTGGTGGTGCTGACTGCGATGTGCTGTATCGTACGATTGATGAATGGTGGGTCGGCGGCACGCGGAGCCGTTGCCTATTCTGAAAACCACTAGTCGCCTCACTATGTTTTTGGTTTGCCCTAGTTTTTATGATGGTCGATTGGACGGCATCGGTCGGGTTTCTGGGGAAATGTTTCACGCGATGGCCTCCTATTCGGGCCAAGCGCCTTACGTGCTTTCGGCCAACGACCACACGGCCCCCCTGGGTGGAAGAGCGTACGGCGGTAGGCATGCCCGAATGGTGTTAGACTCCTTGGTTCTTCGGCCAAGTCCCAAGGTAATGAAGCACCGGACCGCTGTCGTGTGTACTCATTTGGGCCTTTCTCCGGTTGCGCGCATATTGGCCCGTCGTTGGGGTGTATCGTGGGGAGTATTCCTTCACGGGATTGAGGCGTGGCGTCCGCTGCCCGGTCGGTCACGCTGGGGTCTCAAAGGAGCAGGATTGCTAATGGTGAATTCGATTTATACCCATCGAACATTTTTGCGCTACAATCCGGCGGCTTCGCCGCTTCCGGTGAGGATCGTGCCTTTGGGCGTGACCGCCGATTTCCGGATTCCCCTCATGGTCACTTCGCGCCGGTCAGCAGAACGGACCGAAGTTCTTACCGTCGGCCGTATGAGCAACGCCGATTTTTATCAAGAGTATCGAGACCAAGGAGAGATTTATAAAGGGTTTAAGAGCTGCGTTCTCGCCGTCGGCCGAGTGCGAGACCGTGGCATCAAGATACACCTGACGATTGTTGGAGATGGCGACGCGCGACCCGAATTTGAGGCTTGGCTTCAGTCCAGACCGGAACGCGATATTGTCACTTTAACCGGACGAATTCCGGACGAAGATTTGCGCCAATGCTATGAAAGAAGTGATGTTTTCCTTCTCCCGTCAGAAGGGGAGGGATTCGGGCTCGTTTTTGTAGAAGCGATGGCTTTTGGGCTCCCGGCCATTTGTGTCAATGCAGGGGCCGCTCCCGAAATCGTAGACGACGAAATCACGGGTTTGGTTGCGGGAAAACGGGACCTGGATGACCTGTCCGCAAAGCTGCAGCGCTTGTGCGAAGACGTGAAGTTGAGGAGCAAATTAGGAGCGGCAGCTCGCGCTCGGTTTGAAGCTCGGTTCACGCGAGACGAGTTTCAGCGACGTCTCTTCGAATCCTTAAGGATCCTAAATGGGTGAGCAAAATTCTCGGACGCTGGATTTTGCCTCAGCCCACCCACCGCGACGGATTCTCGTCGTCACGCCTTTTTACAAACCAGCTTACGCGTTTGGCGGGCTGGTGCGTAGTATTCCGGCGTTGTGCGAATCGCTCGTCGACCTGGGTTGTGAAGTCGCGGTGTTTACGACCAACGCCAATCGTGATGGGGCGCTAGATGTGCCCGTTGGCCAAAGTCTGAATGTCGATGGAGTTCACGTGACGTTCTTCCCAGCGGTTCCAGGACCCTTTCTTTATTTTTCCCCACAGCTGAATGTCGCGTGCAAGAAGCACGTGCGGGATTTTGACCTACTTTACGTTTTGGCCAGCTGGACCTATCCTCTAATTCCTGCGTGCCGGGAGGCCCTTGTGCAAGGGGTGCCGTTTGTCGTGACTCCGCGAACCTCGTTCATGCGACCAACGTGGCGCGGCACTTTCATCAAGAAATTTTTTTATCATCTTGCGATCGATCGCTCTCTCCTCAATCGAGCCGCAGGCGTCCATTATACAAGTGTCCTCGAACAAAAGGAGAGCGCTTGGCTGAAGCTGCGTCTGCCGCAATTTATCGTTCCTAATCCAGTGGTCGCGGAAACTCCGTCGACGGGAGCATCGACCTTTCGATCAGCCAACGGTTTTGCCGCCGACGATTTTATTGCGCTTTATTTTGGACGCGTTGAACCGCGAAAGAATATCGAACTCACAGTGCGCGCTATCGCACGGTTGGCGCCTCGCCATCCTCACCTAAAGTTTGCCGTCGTCGGCCCGGTCGAAGACAACTACGTTGATGTCCTTCGCGGTCTCGCGGATTCCTTATCAATTTCGGGCCGAGTCAAATTCCTTCCCATGCAACTCGGGCCGGAACGAGAGCAGGCCTTCCGCGAATGTGACTGCTTCGTTCTCTCATCTATGGGCGAGAACTTCGCGATGTCTGCAGTGGAAGCTATGCTAAGGGGAACTCCCGTCTTGCTCAGCGACCAGGTCGGTATTGCAACCGACATGCTTTCCGAGCGAGCGGGATTGGTTGCTCCGCTGGACGAAGTCAAATTTGCTGACGCCCTGGATCTTTTGATCACGCGCTCAGATGTCCGCGAAGAGCTGCGATCGCGGGCGAAAACATTCGCACGCCGCTACACGGGGGATACAGTCGCTCGCTTATGGCTCAGGGAGGTGAATCGTTTACGAATACCCTATACGCGCGCTACTCAGCAGTCCGTAATTTGAAGCGATGAGACCCTTGCTCTTCTGACTCACCGCTGGACAAGCGCGACTCAGCACGGCTCCATAGTTTCTTTCAATCCATGAGTCCCAATGAGAAATCTGCAGAGCTGGAGCGGATGTCGCGCCACTACAACGCTCGGCACCAGATCGTGCCAGAGACTCAGTACGATCCTTTTAGGCCTTATGTTTTCATGTCAGTTCAAGAGCGTGAGCGCGCGCTCATCCGAATTCTGGGAGAAAAACTTCCTTGTCCACCCCTGAAAGCTGAGGTGGTCGAGGTCGGCTGTGGAGATGGCGCCGAACTACTAAGATTGATGCAACTCGGTTTTTCTCCCGATAGACTGACCGGCTTGGAGGTGCTTGAGGAGTCATTTGTACGCGCGAGATCGCGATTACCAGCCGCCGTGCGGCTCATTCGTTGTGATGCTACGGATGTTCCCGAGCTTGGTGGACAAAGCTTCGATGTCGTTTATCAATCAACGGTGTTTTCTTCCATTCTGAGCAATGCGCTGCAGCAGGAACTTGCGGCGAGAATGTGGCAGTGGGTGAGGCCGGGAGGGGGAGTTTTATGGTACGATTTCGTATACGACAATCCACGTAATCGAGAAGTGCGAGGAGTGCCGCGTCGTCGAATACAGGAATTATTTCCCAAAGCACCAATTTTGTATCGGCGGATTACCCTCGCGCCTCCCTTAGGACGCTTTTTTTGCCGTCGTAGTCCCAAGTTCTACCCGTTGCTCAACGCCTTCGGCATACTTCGCACCCATATTCTCGCTTGGATCGGAAAGCCCGATTCGGTGATCGCTGCGGTCGGCCCGTCTCAAGGCGGATATGCGCTCCATGCCTAGATTGACCGTTCTCTCTCAGGTTTACACACCCGACACTCAGTCTACCGCGCAATTGTTCGGCGCGTTGTTTGAAACTCTCGTCCAACGCGGTTTTGAAATCCACGTGATCTGTGGCTATCCCGCGATGATCGGAGATGAAAACCAACGACGACAGATCCCGGCATGGGAGAAGTTGAACGGCGTTTCTATTCGGCGTGTGGGGCTGAATTCCAGCTACCGAGGATCGCTGCTGAGACGAGCCACTCATTATATCTTCTACTTGTCCCACGTATCGATCGAGCTTTGTCGCTCCCGTGACTGTGATGTTGTGGTGGGCCTAACGAATCCGCCGTTCACGCCTATTTTTCTTTGGGCCTGGAGCAAAATTCTTCGTTTCCGATACGATGTGCTGTTGCAGGACCTTTTCCCCGATGGCTTGGTGGCGCTCGCCCAATGGGATTTTAGCGATTGGCGCGCGGCGATTTGGCGGACCCTTAATCGTCGCGCCTTCGCGCGGGCTGAGCAGCTCTTCGTTATTGGCAGAGATATGGCCAAGCTCGTAGAGCGAGAGTATGCCGTTCCGGCGAATAAGATTCGGTTTGTACCGAATTGGGCAATTATGGAGCGGTCGACTGACCTCCCTCCGGAGCGGACCGAGCTTTGGTCGCGCCTTGGTTTCCAGCCGGGAACCTTCGTCGTCCAGTATTCCGGAAACATGGGGATCTGGCACGATTTGGAAGTGATCGTGATGGCTGCCGAAATCCTCAGAGGATGCGACGAAATTAAGTTTCTTCTCATCGGCGGAGGACTACGTCGTGAGGGGGCCGAGCGGGTATGCCGCGACCTGAGACTAACCAACGTGGTCTGGGAATCTTTCCAGCCTAGAGACAAACTGCGCGATTCACTCAGCTGCAGCCATGCCTCCTTGGTTTCGTTTCGTCGGGGGTTGCAGGGCGTGGCCGTACCGTGCAAAATTTACGGCATCTTAGCCTCAGCTAAACCGGTATTGGCCGTGGTCGATGAAGCGTCAGAAATTGCGGAGCTGGTTCGCGAAGAACATTGCGGGCTGGTGGTTGAACCCGACGATCCGGCGGCGCTGGCAGAAAAGATAAAATGGCTCTGGCAAAATCCCGATGCGCGGGCGCGGATGTCTAAAAATGCGGCGCGAGCACAAGAACAGAAGTACACTTTGATGGCGATCGCGGATCGTTACGAACATGCTTGGAAACCTCGACAATGAATATTCCATTTTTTCGGCCAAATATTGACGCCGCCGAAATTGACTCGGTTGTGCGCTGTCTAAAAACAGGCTGGGTCACCACAGGGCCGCTGACGAAGCAGTTTGAACGCGATTTCGCCGTCTACGTCGGATCCCCATATGCAGTCGCGGTCAACAGTGCGACAGCTGCACTGCATATCGCTTTGGAGGCGGTTGGCCTAAAGAGAGGAGAGCACGTCCTTGTTCCTACTATGACGTTCGCAGCGACCGCTGAAGTGGTGCGCTACTTCGACGCCGTTCCTGTCCTGGTGGATTGTCGTGAATCCGATTTCAATTTGGATGTCGGCGACGCGTTGAGAAAAGTTGAAGGCCTGAGTGAGGCAGGGAAATCGGTTCGCGCCATCATCCCGGTTCACTATGGCGGACAAGTTTGCGACATGGCTGGTGTCCTCCGTTTAGCTTCCCAATACGGTTTGCGAGTGGTGGAAGATGCCGCGCATTGTTGCCCCGCCGAATATCGGGATGGCCAGACGAGCCCTTGGAAAAAAGTAGGATCTGAGTCGGATGTCGCCTGCTACTCCTTCTATGCAAACAAGTGCATCACCACTGGCGAAGGTGGAATGGCTTGTACACAAAGCGCTGAAATCGCGGATCGCATGCGTATGATGTCACTTCACGGGATCTCACGAGATGCTTGGAAGCGCTTCACTAGCGACGGATCCTGGTACTACGAAATCTTAGCTCCGGGCTTCAAATATAATCTGACTGATATCGCTTCGGCTCTTGGCGTTGAGCAACTGAAACGCGCGGACGCTTTCCGCTCCGCCCGTGCCCAGGTGGCGGAATGGTATGCTGATTACCTGTCTGATGTTGAGGAATTGGGTCTTCCTTCGGGCTCTCCGGACCGGCTCCACTCTTGGCACTTATATGTCGTGCGAGTGTTGGCCGGACGGGCCAAGGCTAGTCGGAATTTGGTGATCGAGGAGCTCAAACGAAACGGGATTGGCACCAGCGTGCATTGGATGCCCCTCCATCTTCATCCTTATTACCGTGAGAATTTCGGCTACAAGCCCGAAGACTTTCCCGTCGCGAGCAGATTGTTTCCTGAGCTTATCAGCCTTCCGATTTATCCCGATCTCCGCCGCGAACAAGTTCAATTCGTCTGCAATGTTTTGAAAAAAGCGGTGTGTGACCAGTGAAACACGAGAAAATAAAGAGAGGAATCGACGTTGTCGGAGCTGGTGTGGGGCTGCTCATTTTTTCGCCTGCTTTTGCTATTATTGCCTTGGCTGTGTTAGTGGTGAGTGGCCGCCCGATTTTTTTTTCGCAGCAGCGGGTCGGGCGGAGGGGACGGGTGTTCACGATGTACAAGTTTCGCACCATGTGTCTTGCCGTATCCGGCAACCTTGTCACCTCGGCAGGGGATCGTCGGGTTACTTCCATCGGCAGGTTGTTGCGGAAATCGAAGTTTGATGAACTCCCTCAGCTCTGGAACGTATTTCACGGCGATATGAGTTTGGTAGGGCCCCGCCCTGAGGTGCCCTACTATGTCGCACTTTATACAGCGGAGCAGCGCCGGGTGTTGGAGGTGCGCCCAGGACTCACCGACTTGGCGTCTCTAATATATCGCAACGAAGAGACGCTGTTAAGTCGGTTCCCTGAGCCCGAACGCGCTTATCGAGAAATTGTGATGCCCCAAAAGCTCTCAATCAGCGCCCGGTATGCCGATGTTGCCACTATTTGGAGCGACATCGAAATATTGTTCTGCACGCTGTGGCCAGGACTGCTCAAATTTTCTTCAAGTATGCGCCAAGGCAGCGCCTTGCCCCACGAACTTCCTACTTTGGAACAATGAAAGAGCTCCTCGCGCGAAAAATCCGCGCTGCTGCCCGCAACTATTTTCACGGGATTACCCGTGCGGTGTTTTTGGCGTGTCTCTACGGAGGCGTCGTATGGATCGCTTTGTGGATAGCTTTTCTCATTCGTTTCGAGTTCCAGCTCGGAAGCGAAGACCGGGCGCTCTTGTGGCATTCGTGCTCCTGGATTGTTGTCGTCTACTTATCATTGCTATTCGTTTTTGGACAGTTCCGCACTTCTCTAAGCTATTTTAGCATCCCTGATGCTCGGCGAATTGGGGCTTCTTGCGGTATTTCGGCAGGAATTATTCTGATCGTTTGGTACTGGACACGGGGCGCAGCGGCCCCACCTCGTTCGGTCATCCTTGCCAGCTTCGTTGGCTCCGCCTTAGGAATCTGTTTGGTGCGCTTATTATTCCGCCTTGTCCGCGTAGAGCTGCATGCCACGGATCGAGGTTCTGAGGTTCAGACGGTAGTTTTGATCGGCGCCGGAGACGTGGGAGCGAGCATCGCGAACGAAATGCGTCTTCGAAAAGATCTTCGTTTGAGACCGTTAGCGTTCTTCGACGACAATAAGCAAAAGTGGGGTACTTATGTCCACGGCATACCGGTGGTGGGGCGCCCTGAAAATATACCCGACGAGTTCCCGCAGGTCCACAAAGTCATTATAACGATGCCTAGCGCCAGCGGACGGCGCATTCGTGAGATTGTGACGATGCTTAACGAGGCCCGGTTGCAGCACGAGATCGTGCCGTCGATGCAACAAATGGTAAATGGAACCGTCAAGGTGTCTCAGATTCGCCCTGTGCAGATTGAAGATTTGCTCGGACGCGACGCAGTGAACCTGGAAACGGGGAAAATCAGAGAGTTCATACAAGGTCGGGTGGTTATGGTCACGGGAGCTGGAGGCAGCATTGGATCAGAGTTATGTCGGCAAATCCTCGCCTTTGGGCCGTCCCGCCTGCTGCTGGTCGAAAGGTGCGAGGTTCAGTTGTTTCAAATCGAGCAGGAACTGCTTTCAACTGGAGGAGGCGCGAGCATTCTCGCTCTTGTAGCGGATATTCTCGACGAACCGCGCATCCAAAGCCTAGTGCGGCGTTTTGCGCCGAAATTGGTCTTCCATGCCGCTGCGCACAAGCACGTGCCAATGATGGAGCACCAGCCTTACGAAGCGCTCAAAAATAACGCCCATGGCACTGTCCGCTTGGCTCGTATCTGCGCGGCTGAAGGAGTCTCGCACTTCGTTCTGATTTCGACCGACAAAGCCATCAACCCGACAAACGTGATGGGGGCGTCAAAACGTATTGCGGAATTGTATCTTCAAGCCCTGCAGAAAGAGACACCCAATACGAGATTCATGGCAGTTCGATTCGGCAACGTCTTGGGCTCGTCGGGTAGTGTTGTTCCTACATTCAGGAAGCAGATCGCCGCCGGCGGGCCGGTCACCGTAACTCATCCCGAGATGACGCGGTATTTCATGACAATCCCCGAGGCAGTCGGGCTCGTCCTGCAGAGCTCCACGCTCGGCGCGGGAGGCGAAATATTCGTGTTGAATATGGGGCAGCCCGTGAAAATTGTAGATTTAGCCCGGCAGCTGATCGAGCTGAGCGGGCTTCGCCCCGAGATTGATATCCAAATTCAGTACTCGGGGTTGAGGCCGGGTGAAAAGCTGTATGAAGAAATCGCCCACCGCTCGGAAAACGTTGTCCCATGTGCGCATCCTAAAATATACAAGTTTGTGGGAACGCCTCCCCAATTAAGCGAGATCGCTTTCGGTTTGGACTCGTTGATCCAACTTGGCTCAGATTCCGAAGCAGGGTTCGTGAAACGCGAGATACAGCGGCTGGTTCCGGAGTACAAACCCCATCTCTACGAAGTCTAATTCTGATGGGAGCACTGCGTTTGTCGATACTTATACCTGCTCCCGTCGATGATCAAGACGTAGTATGTTGGCCACATCGACAGGATATAGTCGCATTTCTTATCTTTAAGAGGCAACACGGTGCTCTGGCATGTCGGCGAACCGTACTTGCAGCAGGCCCCGCTTTTACGCCTTCAAATCTCCTTTCGCCAAAGTGGAAAAACGAAAAATTACCGTCCTGGTTCCGTGCTATAACGAGCGTGAGAATGTTGCGTCGTTGTATGAACGGATTCGCGCCTCGCTTGAAGAGACGCCGAGCGTCGAAGGAAATGTGCTCTTCGTTGATAACCGGTCGATAGATGGCACCTCGGACGCGATTCGAAATATATCTAACACCGATCCACGAGTGCGGTTGATTATAAATCAGCGCAATTTTGGGCATGTTAGATCGCCCTTTCATGGGCTGCTTCAAGCAGATGGCGACGCTGTAATTGTCCTACCGGCCGATCTTCAGGTCGCACCAGAACTTATTCCTGAGTTTGTGCAGAAGTGGGAGGCAGGTAGCTCCGTAGTTTTGGTTCAGCGGACTGATGCCGAAGAAACCTTCTTATTTCGTTGGATTCGGCGTACTTACTATCGGATTGTGCGACAGCTGGCGGACATCCAACTGCTCGAAAATACTCCGGGCTGGGGGCTTTATGACCGTAAGGTAATCGAGACATTTCGCGCATTGGATGATCCCTATCCTTATGTGCGGGGACTTGTCAGCGAGCTGGGTTTCAATGTAACGACAATTCCATACAGAGAATCCAATCGCACCCGCGGAATCTCTAAAAACAATTTCTATACTCTGTTTGATATCGCGATGCTCGCGATGACAGCCCACTCGAAGGTGCCCCTTCGACTTGCCACAATGCTTGGTTTCGGACTAGCAACGTTGTTTGGGGCCTCTGGTGTAGGCTACCTAGTATACAAACTGATTTTCTGGGACCGTTTTCCCGTCGGTATGGCGCCGGTCGTGATAGGCCTTTTCTTTTTCGCGTCGGTCCAGCTGTTTTTCATTGGGATCATTGGCGAGTACATTGGGGCGATCTACACGAAGGTAACCAAGCGTCCTTTAGTGGTTGAAAAGGAGCGGATTAATTTCTGAACGAGCGACGGGAGATGAAAATATACCCGGCGGCCGCACCAACCGTCGTCCAGGCCAATAACGTGGTCCAGTAGGAGAGGCGGAGGGCCGGAGGGCCGGAAAATCGAAGTTGGATCTCCGATGTTCCTGCGGGAACGGGTAGGGCGAGGAGGCCTGCCGGAGTGGCAATGGGGAGCGTTTCCTTTCTGTTCACTATCGCTTGGTAACCTAGGGTGAACATTCGGGGTGTTTCTAAGAGGGCCGGGGTGGCTACCGTTACTTTCAGCGTCAGGGGGATCCAATTTCTGACTTGGACGGGAGCGCCCGATTCGCTTCTTTCCCAGAGTCGAAAGTGAGCAAAACGGCTGTAGTCCAACGGGGCGGCTCCAGTCGCGGTCGGAATGAACCGCAGCACCACACTTTCGGGTGTTTCCTGAGTGGTCCAGAGCGGCAGGACGGCTGAGGTCCCAGGGGTGCTTCCGAAAGCTCGCGCTTCACCGCTGCTTGGAAGGGAGTATTCGCGGAAGAAGGACGTTCCTACTCCTTGCAGGATTCCGGTGTAGTTGCGCGAACCAAAGGTGAATTCCAGCTCGTAGTGCTTTCCTGGAGACAGCGTGAGCGCAGGGGCTAGGTTCAAAATCCCGGGGTTTGCGTCGAGCGTGCCGATAAAATCGCCTTCGGCCACTGCGGTCTGATGCGCCTCGTCCGGTTTAACGGGCAGAGGGGCCTGGGTTTTAGGATCGAGGAATCGAAACTCCGCTAAAGGGTCTATCACGCCATTGGAAAAATACGGTGGCAGCTTCGAGAATAAACCATAAGCGTGGGCCATCAGGAGTCGGTTTTCCGGCCGATTTTTCCGGGAGGTGTCTTCCTCGGACGCTGTGCGGGCCCGGGCAGCGGTTTGAAATTGTCGTGTTTCCCAAAGGCTCCAGCCGCAGCTGACGAGAAGAAGGCCCGTGAGCAAGCCGGCGGCGTTCCGGAGAGATGACACCAGGAGCTCAATGGCCAAGATGCCGGTGAAAACGATAATCGTCGCCAAGATGAGATAGAGACGATGCATCGGCCAATAGAAGGTGAGGCGGCGGACCGCCTCCGGCGCGAGTTTCAGCCAGAATGTCTCCGTCCAAACGGGGATCGGCACGAGAAGCAAAATGAGCGCGCCGGCGGTGATCAGAAGCAGACCCACGTTCCATTTCGGTTTAACGAAGAACCCAGCCACGCCCAGGAGGAGAACCAGGCCGAGTCCATAGCCGAGCTGGAGGTCGGAAAGCGCTCCCGCCCCTTCGCTCAGCGGAAGCAGGCATCCAGGAAACGCGCTTTGAAGCGCTGCGACGATTTTTTCGGGGTGGTCCAAAACTCCTCCGGCGGGCGAGGCCGCTCCGGGGCTTTGTAACAAGCGAGTCGATACAAAAGGATACTGGGCCAGCGCGAGCAGGAGAAGGCCCCCGGCCGTCGCCCGTTTCCATGCGCCGCTTGTGCGGTCGACCAGAAGCAGCCGAACGAGCTGGGTAGCACCGGCGATCGCGGTCATCCACATCGCGATCGGCGCGTGAGCTAGCCAGGTGCCCCCCAGCCCCACGGCCATAGCCATCCATGCGATGACGTCGTCTTTTGAATACGATCTCACTAGACCGAACACGACGAGGGGGAGGAAGGGTAACGTCATCCAGCTCATGTAGAGATCCTGGATAAAAATAATTCCCAGTACACCGGGGCACGTGATGTACAAGGTGGTGAGCAGCGCAGCTGTCCAGCGTCGCCGGGGGACGGTGGCGACGAGGCACGCGTAACAGGAAACCATTCCGGCAATGCCCACTGAAATAACAACGAGGTGTTGGAGGGCGAAAAAGCTCAGCTGTCGGGCGGTGACAAGGTCGAGGATACCTCCGACGTGCTGGTACAAGGGCGCAACCCGCAGCGGATAAACGGCGCCGTTGAAGGCGTATTCAGTTTGTCCGACAAAAACGGGGAAGACTCCCGCGCGCCACTGCAGGACAAAGTCGGCGAGCATGTTCGAGTACCACAACGCGTCTCCGGTGCCGTAGAATCGGGCGGTCACGAACGGATGAAAAATCCAGAAGGCGATCGCGGTAAGAAATGCCCACCGCATCAGTTCGCTTCGCCAGTCGAATCGGAGATCAGCGGAAGCTCGCTCGGGTGAAACCATTTCCGGCAGAAATCGGTCGAGTGGCCACCGGGTGCAAGGTCGAAGTTGAGCTCGGGTGAAAGCGCCAAACTCAGAGAATCCTCCCGGCCTCGATCTACGTCTTACCTACTCAGAGAGAACTGCGGTGCGGCCCGGGGGCTAGATCCATGTAGTTCGATTTCCACTACCTGGTTTTCACCGACCCCGGGGGCCGCACCGCTGGCGAGTTGGCCGGAAAATAATCGCAACCGATCTCTTTTTCTGCGGTCACCTCGAATCCCCCTTTTCCGGGATTTCTGGTTGCAATCAGCCGCAAAATCACGCGGTCTCACGATTTCTGTCTCACGTTAAATCTTTTAAAATGCGCTGGAGAAAGCTGGTTACACGGTGGTGCTCAATTCAAGTCGGCCTGATCGCGGCGGCGATTCCTCTGGCCCTTTCGGCCCAGTCGCCGATGCCGGCGGCGCTTCCCGAAGATATTCTCCCGGGACTCAAGCCGCTACTGGAGCAAGCGATCAAGCAATCGCCGTCCATGCTCGCGGCGAGTATCGATCTTGCGAGCGCAGAGGCCTACGCATATACCGACCGCTCCGGCCTCTGGCCTAGTGTTTCGGGCTATGGCCGCTACGCTCATACCGAAACCGCGGTTTCGGCAAAAACCAGTTCTCGGACTAAGACCGATGGCCCATTGTATGGCGTGTCCCTGAGCCAGCCGGTTTTTTATTGGGGGTCGTTGAAGGCGCAAGCGGACATAGGGACGTTGAGAACGCGTATTGCTGAGCGTCAGTACGCCGAGGCCTATCGTTTGCTGGTGTTGTCAATTCGGAGCCAATACTTGTCGGTCATTCAGAAAAAAGTGACGTGGCGCAATCAACGCTTCGCGCTCAAAGCGGCGGAATCGAATCTGTCGCTGCAGGAAGCAAGACTGCGGGATGGACGGATTTCCGAAGGCGATGTCATGGCTCCTCGGCTTCAAGTGGATGAATCGAGAATCTACGCCGACAAAGCTCAAGAAGACTACGATTCCTCTCGCCGAACCTTAGCAAGGTTGGCCGGCGCGCCTGATATTTCCGACGATCTGATTCCGACAGAAATCCCCAAACCCACTTTTGCCCGCGAAACGGTTGGCGCGTTTTTCGAGCAGATGAAAAAATCGGGAGCGGATAACACTATCTTGCTCCAGACTTATGTGGATGCGATTCGGCAGAGCGATCTGACCTATCGCATCGCTAAAACGCGTTTGTATCCAAAGTTTCTTTTTTCGGTGAACTACGACTTGCAAAATCAAACCAACGTCGATGCGGCAAAAACGCCGACCTTAACCGCCATCAATACACTCACGGTCGGTTTCGGAGCTAATTGGACGATTTTCGACGGATTCGCCACCCGTGGAGCAAAGCTTTCTGCCCTGGCGGCCAAGCGACTGGCTGAGCAGCGGTTGAAGACCTTCAAAGAATCCACTTCGGAAAGTGCGGCCTCTTTGGAGAAACAAATCGGGTTTTCCGGTCGGTTGATGGATTTGACGGAAACACGGCGCTCCTTGGCGGACGCAGCTGTGACCAAAGTAGGAAACGACGTAAAGTCGGGGGTCTCTCCGCAGACGGCGCTAGACGCGGTCACGCAGACAGCCAACACCGCCGAATTGGCCGCGTACACCGCTCGCGCCAGCTTCCTCTCCTCCTGGTCCGAATACGTTTCTATGCTCGGCGCAGACCCGGCTCTCAACAACCTTCCTCCTCGTTATCTTCGCAATGGCAAGCAGTAGTCGCGGTTGGATTCTCAAAGTCGCTGTCGTCCTCATTTTGTTAGTCGCGGGCGGTTACGCGATCACTCTTCTGGTTCGTCCTGAAGCTCGGGTGGTAAAGGTGTTTGGGGGGATGGCTCCCAATGCCGTTCCCGGCAGTGTGGTCGTGCGCGCGGAGTATGCGATGCCGCTCAAATGTGAGTACGGTGGACGGGTCATACAAAGTGACATGGACGAGGGAAAACAGGTCAAAGAAGGGGACTTCCTCCTCCAACTCGATCCAGCTGACCTGCAGCTGGAAATCGAACGAATCGAAAACGACCTCAAGGCCGCAAAAGCTCGTCTCGAGGTAGGCTCGCTTTCGGCCGTCGATTTGGAAGGCGCGCGAGCCGATTTCCAGAATGCCGAACGTCAGTTTAAATTAGGGAGCATTTCCGACGCGGAGCTTCAGAAGCAACGTCGTCTGGTCACGGGGCTCGAGAAGCGGGTGCAGCTCGACGACGCGGCCAACAAACAAACGGTCGAAACCTTGGAAAACACCCTGAAGACGAAACGCCGTCAGCTGGAGAAAACCCGCATCACCGCTTTGTTTGACGGAAAAATTTCCGAGGTGTTTGCCCGTAAGGGAGACTTGATCAGCAGCAGTTCTCCGATCGCGACCATCATTTCCACCAGCCGCACGGTTGAAGCGAAAATCAGCGAGGAAAATTTCGCGGGGATCAAGGTCGGCCAAAAGGCGTATGTAAGGTTTCTTGGATACGGCAACGATCTCTATGACGCCTCGGTGGTAAAAGTTCTCCCCACCGCGGATCCCGAGACCCAACGCTACATCGTCCATCTTCAGGTGAAGATCGACCCCGAATTGCTCGTTCCGGGGATCACGGGCGAAGTGAGCATCGTGGTGGACGAACGTCCGTCCAAGACCATCGTACCGCGCCGCGCGCTCTTTCAGCATTATCTTTACGTGGTGAAGGATGGGGTGGTGGAGCAGCGGGAAGTCCAACTTGGCTACATCAACATGAAACAGGTCGAGATTGTGAAAGGGGTGCAGCCGGATGAAATGGTTATCGCCGAGGAGCTGGATCGTTTTCAACCGGGGGAACGCGTTCGCGCCACCCTCATTCAGCAGTAAGCGGGCTCCGCTTTTTGTCAGCGGGATCAGTCATCATGTCGCCCACTCTTCGCATCGCTTTCCGGTTCCTCACGGCCAAAAAACGAGCCATGCTGATGAGCTTGTCCTGCATTGTGCTGGGCGTGGGCTTATTCGTGGTGACCCAAGCGACGACCAGCGGCTTCGAGGAGTATTTTATCCGAACGATCTTGGGCACAAACGGCGCCATCCGGATCGAGGATAAGATCCAGGAAACGATGCGCACGATGTCCGCCGGCGGGAAGGACAGCAGCTCCGCGTTCCAAATCGCGCAGCGTGAGGGCCGAAAGTACATCGAGGGCATCGAGGAGCCCAAGCTGGTGATCAGCGCACTCCACGAATTCAAAAATATCGCGGCCATCTCCGAAGTTTTGACCGGGCCGGTGATGCTAGAGAGTTCTTTCAAATCCGATTCTGTCCGCGCCTACGGCATCAATCTCGAGGACCATCTGCGTGTCTCCGATCTAGCGCGCCAGATCATTCAAGGTTCTTTGGCCGATTTCCAAGGCTCCCCCTCGGGTGCACTGATCGGAAAGGTGATGGCCGATCGACTCCTGCTTTCCGTCGGTGATTGGTTTATTCTTAGCTCAAGCGATAAAACCAGTCGTCAGTCTCGCCGCTACCGAGTCAGCGCGGTTTACGAGACGGGCGTGAGCGATATCGACCGGGTGCGGGTTTACCTCAATATGGCGGAGTGTCGCTCGCTTCTGCGCAAGCCGACGGGTGCCTCCTTCATCCAGGTCAGCGTGCTCGAGAAAGACCGCGCGCCGCAGGACGCGATTCGGATCGAAGAGGTGATCCAACACAGCGCGAGAAGCTGGCAGGAGCGGGAAAAGAGTTGGCTCGAAGTGTTTCGCGCCTTGCGTATTTCCTCCGCCATTACGGTCTCGGTATTCACCCTCATTGCCGGTTTGGCGATGTTCAATACCCTTGCCATGATGGTCATGGAGAAGACCAAGGACATCGCGATCCTTCGTTCGATGGGTTATACTCGGCAGGACATTTCACGGATTTTTCTTTGGCAGGCGGCGATCGTTCTCAGCGTGGGCACGATCGTGGGCGTGATCTTCGGCGCGGCCGTGACCTACGCCGTCTCGCAGGTGCACATCAGCATCACGGGTATTTTCGCCACGAATACATTCATCGTGGCCTGGTCGATCTGGCACTATGTCGAAGCGGTCCTGACCGCCATCGTGATGGTGATGGTCGCGAGTCTGGTGCCCTCGCGTCGCGCTGCGATGTTGGAACCCGGTGACGTTATCCGCGGAACCGCTCAGTGATTCGCCCCCATGGCCTCGACTCCTCATCCCATCGCGCTTCGCTGCTCCAATGTTCATCGCTATCTGGGCGAAGGGGAGGGGCGGGTCCATGTCTTGAAAGGCGTTTCGTTCGAAGCAAAACGCGGCGAGGTTTACGCGGTCGTCGGACCTTCCGGGTGTGGCAAAAGCACACTGCTCTACCTCCTGGGCTTGCTCGACAAGCCGGACGCCGGGGAGATCTGGATCAACGAGCAACTGATGTCCAACAGTCTGGACGAAGCGCGCACCGCGGCCCGGGGAGAACACATCGGTTTCGTTTTCCAATTCCACTTCCTCATGCTGGAATTCTCCGCCTTAGAGAACGTGATGATGCCGATGCGTAAGCTCGGCCGCTTGAGCGCTCCGGAAATGGCGGAGCGGGCCCACCTTCTCCTTTCATCCGTGGGCCTCGGAGAGAAGACCCACCGGCTCGGCACCCAGCTCTCGGGCGGTGAACAGCAACGCGTCGCCATTGCCCGCGCTCTTGCCAATCAGCCCTCGATTTTGCTGGCCGATGAACCGACCGGAAACCTCGATGTGAAAAATTCCGCGATGGTTTTCGATTTGATGACCCGCTTGGCTAAGGAAAACGGCCAGGCCATCATTTTGGTGACGCATAATCCGGACATCGCCAATCGCTGCGATTTGGTTCGGCCGATGCGAGACGGCTTGTTCGTTTGACGCCTCCGCTGCGCGATTCTCGAGGAAAAACGCGGTAACCGCGGGCCCACTACGTGGCAAAATCCGCGGACCGTTCGAAGACGGGATAGCGGCGCTGTCGATTAACCAGGCCTGACCCAAGGGGGCCTTCAGCTGCGGCTGAATTGGCCCACCTCGTGCTCAGCCGCCGACGCACATGCCTTCCGAATCCCTCTTGGCCAGACCCGCTGACGAGCAGGACGTCCGGGCTCCTTTCAGCTTCTTCTGTGATAAGAGCAAGCGCGGGTTTATGTCCCTATAACTTATTAAGGGGGCCAAAAAATGCGCAGGGCCAAATTTTAGTTTACATTCAAATACCTGCTCCCTTCGCTCCCCCACTGCTTTTAACCAAACGAAACGAACCGTGAGCCCACGACATACGCGAAAGAGTTTTTTTGCCAAATTCCTCGGCCTGGTTGCCGCAGTTGGCATTGCCCCGCGAATACTCGCCAAGCCGTTGACCACGGTTTCGGAAAAGCCCACTCCGGCGGAAGTTCCCTTCGCTCTTCGTACGGAAAAACGCGCCATCGCTCGCTCGAGCGATTCACAGTAAACGGGCCCAACCGCCCCACCTGAATCCCTTTCGAGTATGTCGAAGATTTTTCCGAAGTCGGCGAATAAGCTGCCACTCCAAATCATCATTTTCGTTTTCATTCTCGCCGGTGCGGTCACGGCCGCGACGACGTATTATGCGACGCCGAAGTATACGCGCGTCGGATACGCGCCGGTTCAGCCCGTGCCGTACAGCCACGCGCTGCATGTGGGGCAGCTGGGGCTGGATTGCCGCTACTGTCACAGCAATGTCGACAAGTCTGGCGTGGCGAATCTTCCCACCGCTCAGACGTGCATGAATTGCCATCTGCACATCAAGACCGACAGCCCCTTGCTCGCACCGGTGCGCGCCAGTTATGCCTCGGGCGACCCGGTTCCCTGGAAACGCATTCACCAGACCCCCGACTACGTTTATTTCAACCACTCGGTCCACGTGAACCGCGGCGTGTCGTGTTACGAGTGCCACGGCCAGATCAACGAAATGGACGTGGTTCAGCATGCCAAGCCGCTCAGCATGAGTTTTTGTTTGGATTGCCACCGCAACCCCGCTCCGCGTATCCGCCCGCTGGATCTCGTCACGAATTTGAACTGGCGTCCTGAACAAATGCCGGACCATGCCGCCTGGGCGGCTCAGTTTGTTAAAAACAATAAGGTCTTGCCTCCCACAAGCTGCACTGGCTGCCACCGATGAAACGCAAAGTTAACCATCCCGAACCCTCCGAAGCCGAGCTGAAGGGCCCGAAATACTGGCGCAGCTTAGACGAACTGGCCGCAACGCCCGGTTTCAAGGAGCATGTCGAGCGCGAATTTCCCGAAGGGGCTTCGAACTTGGAAGGCGTAGATCGCCGTCAGTTTTTTAAGTTGATGGCCGCCTCGTTTGCGTTGGGCGGTCTGGGCATGGCGGCCGGATGTCGTCGGCCCGAAGCCTATATTTTGCCCTACGGGAAATCGGTCGAGGGCGTGGTTCTCGGTTTGCCTCTCTATTTTGCCACCGCAATGCCGTTGCGGCGCGGCGCGATTCCTCTGCTTGCGGAAACCCACCAGGGGCGTCCAACCAAGCTCGAAGGCAATCCGACCTATGCTCCGTACGGGGGCTCGACTAACCTGATCGCTCAAGCGTCGGTTCTCGATCTCTACGATCCGGATCGCGCGACGACTCACACAATCAAGGGCTCCGCCGCCACGGTCGGTGCGGTTCAAGACATTCTCGGTGGAATTGGTTCGACCTATGCCGCTTCAGGCGGAGCCGGTTTGGCTTTTCTTGCCGAAGAGTCGAGTTCTCCCACCCGCGCTGCTCTCCTCACGCGTTTGCGGACCAAATTTCCTCGTGCGACTTGGGCGGAATACGAGCCAGTCAGCGACGAAATTTCCGCCGCGACCGCCCAGGCGGCTTTTGGTGCGAGCGTAAAACCGATCTACCATTTTGCGCGCGCCAAACGCGTGCTCTCGATCGACGCTGATTTTCTCAGCGGCGATTCCCACAGTCTTTATTATACGCGTGAATTTTCGCGTGCGCGCCGCGTGACCGGAAAAGAAGACGAGATGAATCGTCTTTATGTGGCGGAAAGCAATTTCAGCATCACTGGCACGATGGCCGACCACCGCCTGCGGCTCGCCACGAGCCATATGGTGGCCTTCACCGCTGCCCTGGCCGCTCGAATCACCGGCAATACCGCAGTCGCGTCGCTCGCCGAAGGTCTAGAAGTCAATCAGAAGTGGCTGGAAGCCTGTGTCGCCGATTTGCAGGCGAACCGCGGGACCTCCGTGGTCGTCGCAGGTGGGCATCTACCCGCCACGGTGCATGCCCTGGTTCATAGCATCAATGCTGCTCTCGGTAATGTCGGCACCACCGTTGATTACCTGCAAGTCCCTGCCTCTGGCGCAGTCTCGATCACGGACCTTGCAGCTGCGATCAAAGCAGGCTCGGTCAAAACGCTGGTCATCTTAGGCGGCAATCCGGTTTATAACGCTCCCGCCGATCTGGATTGGGCGGCGCTGCAGAAGTCGGTTCCCGAGGTGGTTCGGTACGGTTACTACGTCGACGAAACATCGGCTCTTGCGCACACCCACATCGCGGCCACCCACTATTTGGAATCCTGGGGCGACGCTCGCACCGGTGACGGCACGATTGTGCCAGTTCAGCCGATGATTCTGCCGCTCTTCAACGGCCTCACCGTTCTGGAGGTGCTCGCTCGTATCAACGGAGAAACTACCACCGATCCGTACACCTTGGTTTACCAGACTATCACCGGTTTGGCCGGCGGTGCTCCGGAAGCCGCTTTCCGCAAGTTCCTCCACGACGGCGTGCTCGCGGGCTCGGCTTACAAAACCGCTTCGGTTACAGTTAATCCGACGGCGATCGCGTCGTCGGCCGGATCGAAGCCACAGGTGCTGTCGGCTAAAAATCTGGAAGTCCGCTTCGTAGCTGACTCGAAACTCGACGACGGCCGCTTCGCCAACAACGGCTGGCTGCAGGAATGTCCTGAACCGATCACGCGGATCTCCTGGGACAGTGTCATTTTGATCAGCCCGCGTCTGGCCAAGGAATTGGGCGTCTATCCGAAAGGTTCTGCGCTGCAGATTTCGCGGGTCGAGCAAGCCGGCTTCAAGCAGGGCAAGGAACAGTCCTTCATTGGTGAACTGACCTTGAATGGCCGGACCATTCGCGGACCAATTCACATTCAACCCGGTCTGGCGAACTACACCGTGGTTTTGCCCCTCGGTTATGGCCGCAAACAGGCCGGTCATGTCGGAAGTGGCGTAGGCCACGACTTCTATCCGGTACGGACCGCGACGGCTCCTCACTTTGCGACCGGTGCGACGCTGACTCCGACCCAGACGATTTATCCTCTGGCCAATACCCAAGAGCATTGGTCGATGGAGGGCCGCGATATCGTGCGCGAGGCGAATTTTGAGGGACCGGATAGCTACAAGGAAAATCCTGCGTTCGTGAAGGAGATCGGGATGGAATCGCACAGCCCGGCGATTCTCGGTCTCGACGGTCAACGGAAGCCGAACGAGACAGACGACGAATACAATCGCCGCGTCCACAGCGGCACTCCGCGCGGAAACTCTCTGTATGAACATCCCGACTACAACGGGGTGCATCAGTGGGGGATGAACATCGATCTGAACACCTGCGTTGGCTGCAATGCCTGCGTGGTCGCGTGTCAGGCCGAAAACAACATTCCCATCGTCGGCAAGGACCAGGTCCTGCGCGGCCGCGAGATGCATTGGCTGCGCATCGACCGCTATTATTCCGACGGCAACGCTGATGCCAGTGCCTTCGGGGGCGAAGGCAACCGAGAGCTTCCGGAAGACCCGCAGTTGGTGGTTCAGCCCATGACTTGCGTGCATTGCGAAGCGGCTCCCTGCGAAACCGTGTGCCCGGTCAACGCGACCGTGCACGACGACGAAGGCATCAATGCCATGGCGTATAACCGCTGCATTGGAACCCGTTACTGCGCGAACAATTGCCCGTACAAGGTTCGTCGTTTCAATTTCTTCGATTGGAACCAGCGCCAACTCGACAGCCTTTACATGGGCCCGCTCGGACCGCATGGCATGCCGGAGTTGGTCAAGATGGTGAAAAATCCAGACGTCACGGTGCGCATGCGCGGTGTGATGGAGAAGTGCACCTATTGCGTGCAACGTATCCAGAGCGCCAAGATCGCGCAGCTCAACAAGGCGAAGGACAGCGGCAACGTGAAGGTTCCGGACGGCGCGATCAAGACAGCCTGCCAACAGGTCTGTCCTGCCGAGGCCATCGTCTTTGGTGACATTAGCGATCTCAACAGTGCGGTTTCAAAAGCCAAGTCCCGCAGCCAGGACTACGCGGTGCTCGGTTATTTGAATACACGTCCGCGCACCACGTATCTCGGTAAATTGCGGAATCCTAATCCGCAGATGCCGGACTATGTCGCACAACCCTTCAGTCGAATCGAGTACGAGAAGAAGAATCATCCTGCTTCCGCTCACGGCGCTCATGGAGGCGAGGGCGGTCACGACGCTCCTGCATCTCACAAAGAACCAGGCGATCAACCGGTGAAAAACGAAAACGGACACGCTTTCCTGGAGAAAATTAAGACAATCGGAGGACTCAGCTAATGGCTCACGCTGCTCACCACGCCCGAGCTGAAGCCGCTCCGGCGATTCTCAACGAGGTCAATCCCGCGGTTCTCCCGCGCGCGACGCTGGTCGAACACGGCCGCAGCTTCGCTTGGATCACGGACAAAATCTGCGGCATCATCGAAGGCAAAACCCCCACCTGGTGGTGGGTCTGCTTCGCCGTGGCCTGCTTTGTCGCCTCTTTCACCGTCGCCGGCATCACCTATCTGGTGTCGACGGGCGTCGGTGTGTGGGGTCACGCCAACCCGGTCAACTGGGCGTGGGATATCGTCAACTTCGTGTTCTGGATCGGTATTGGTCACGCGGGTACACTGATCTCCGCGATCTTGTGTTTGCTGCGTCAAAAGTGGCGTACTTCGATCAATCGTGCAGCCGAAGCCATGACGATTTTCGCCGTGGTTTGCGCGGCGATCTTCCCGGTTTTCCACGTCGGTCGTGTCTGGTTCGCTTGGTACCTTTTCCCTATTCCTAATTCCAACGGGATCTGGCAAAACTTCCGTTCTCCGCTGGAATGGGACGTGTTCGCGGTCTCAACCTACGGTACGGTTTCCGTGCTGTTTTGGTATGTCGGTCTGATTCCTGACCTCGCGGTCTTGCGCGATCGCTTCACCGTCGCAGGCAATCGCGTTCGCGCCTTCCTGTACGGTTTGTTTGCGATGGGCTGGCGCGGTTCGAATCGCCACTGGAGCAACTACGAAATGGCGTACCTCATCCTCGCCGGTGTCTCCACTCCGCTCGTGCTTTCGGTGCACACCATCGTCTCGTTCGACTTCGCGGTTTCGTTGATCCCTGGGTGGCACACGACCATCTTCCCTCCTTACTTTGTCGCGGGCGCCATCTTCTCCGGATTCGGCATGGTGCTGACTCTGATGCTGCCGCTGCGGGCGATCTACAAACTCGAGGATCTGATCACGCAGTACCACATCGACTGCATGTGTAAGATCACTTTGGCGACCGGAACGATCGTCGGCTACGCCTACGCGATGGAGTTCTTTATCGCTTGGTATGGAGCTAATCCCTACGAGGGCTTTGCCTTCATCAATCGTGCCTTTGGTCCTTATGCCTGGGCCTATTGGATCATGATTAGCTGCAACGTTATCACGCCGCAGTTCTTCTGGCTGAAATCGGTTCGCCGGAACACCACCTTGGTTTGGATTCTTTCCATCTTCGTGAACGTCGGAATGTGGTTCGAGCGCTTTGTGATCATCGTCACGTCGCTCGCTCGTGATTTTCTCCCCTCGAGCTGGGGCTACTATTCTCCCTCGATCGTCGAGATTTTCACCTTCTTCGGGACCTTTGGCGTCTTCTCGGTCTTGTTCCTTCTCTTCATCCGCTTCCTTCCTGTGATGCCGATGGCCGAAATCAAAGCGGTCACTCCACAGGCTGATCCTCACGCCGGTCCGGAACACGAATCCTTCACCGGTCATGGCGACCCGGTCGTTCAACGAGGCCACGCTTAATTTTTACCACCATGGCTGCACAACCTCATGGTCTGATCGCGACCTTCCAAACGACGGGTGCTTTGATGCATGCCGCCGAACAGGTGCGCGATGCTGGCTATAAATTCTGGGACTGCATCACGCCTTGTCCGATTCACGGCCTCGACGTCGCGATGGGGATCAAGCGTTCAAAGGTTCCGCGCATTTCCTTGGCCGGCGGCATCACCGGATTTTGCACCGGCATGTCGATGATCTGGTGGATGAACGCGCACGACTATCCGCTGGCGGTGGGCGGCAAACCGTACTTCAGCCCGATGTTCGCCTTTCCGGTTTCTTACGAACTCACCATTCTCTTCACCGCTTTCGCTACGATTGGCGGCATGTTCATCTTGAACCGGCTTCCGATGCATTATCACCCGGTGTTGAAGTACGATAAAATCCACCGCGGGATGAACGATTTGTTTTTCATCGTGGTTGAGGCTCGTGACCCACGATTCAACGCAGCGGCGACCAAGGCTCTCTTGGAAAAAGCCGGTGGCACGGAGATCACTGAACTCGAGGCCTAAGCCATGCGCTACGTTTATTACGTTTTCATTTTCGTCTGCGTACTGACGGTTTCCGTGATGGGATTCCGTGGTTCTCGAAGCACCAAACCGCCTTTGGAAGTCTTCCCTGACATGGATCGTCAGCCGAAGTACAAGGCCCAGGCCGAGAGCCGGTTTTTTGCCGACGGTCGCACGGACCGGCCTTTACCCGTCGGGGTCGTGGCTCGCGGCGATCTTCGCTCCGACGAGGAGCTTTACGCGGGAAAAAACGCGGCCGGCCAATGGCTGACCGGATTTCCTAAAGCGATTTCAGTCGATTCCAAGCTGCTCGAACGCGGACGCGATCGGTTCACGATCTATTGTTCTCCATGTCACGGCGCGTTGGGCGACGGCAACGGCATCACCAAACAATATGGCATGGGGGCCACGCCGAGTTATCACGACGACCGCATCCGCAAGCTCGCGGACGGCGAAATTTATAACACGATCACCAACGGCAAAGGCACGATGCTGCCCTACGCTGATAAAGTTCTCCCGGAAGATCGTTGGGCGATCGTGGCCTATGTGCGCGCCTTGCAGCGGGCCCAAATGGGCACCGTCAACGACGTCCCGCCGGCCCACAAATCTGAACTCGGACTCAAATGAGCGCACACGCTGCTTCTGCTCCCGTCGTTATGCCGGCTGATTCCACTGCTTCCGGGGCCAACAAGGCCCTGATCATTGGGGTGGTGGGCATTATTCTAACTCTGGCTGGAATTCCGGTCTCTGGCGGTCATGTCGTGGCGACCTCGTGGTTGGTGGGAGTATCCTACTGGACCGCGATCGCGATCGGCATGCTCCTCATGGTCCTGATTCACCATATTTTCGACGCTTCTTGGTCGGTGGTGATCCGCCGCCAATGGGAGCACGGACTCTCCGCTTTTGTCCCATTGGCCTTTCTTTTTGCGCCACTTGTCATTCTTTGTTGGATACCGCAAACCCGCGACATCGTGTGGCCGTGGATGAACCCGGATCATCCGTTGCACGGTCATGGCACGGTTGGGGCGGACGTGCTCTACGTGAAGAAATCCAGCTTCCTCAACCTGGGGATGTTCACCGGCATGACGGTCGCCTTCTTCGTCATCTGGATCTGGCTTTCCGCCCGCCTTCGCACCGCTTCTTTTACCCAAGACATCGACGGCGACATCCGCTGGACGATGAAGAATCGGGTGACTGCGGCGATGGGTCTGCCTCTCGCCGCGCTCACTCTGACCTTTGCCGCGATTTACTGGATCAAGAGCCTCGAGTACCACTGGTTCTCCACCATGTACGGCGTTTGGTTCTTCGCCAATTGCGCGCGTGGTGCGCTCTGCAGCGGCGTGCTCATCATGGTCTGGCTGTATCGCCGGGGTGACTACAAAGGTATTCTCAACAACAATCACTTCCACTCCATCGGGCAGCTGATGTTGGCCTTCACCGTTTTTTGGGCCTACGTGACCTTCTCCCAGTATTTCCTGATCTGGAATGCAAACGTGCCGGAAGAAACCTTCTGGTACAACATTCGCGAACTCAACGCGGACGGCACCCCCAATCAGTGGAAGTACGTCGGCATCATCATCATTCTCTTCGGCCACTTCGTAGTGCCTTTCTTGTTACTGCTGTCCTACAAAAATAAAGTCATTCAGCCGCGCATTCGGTTTATCGCTTCATGGGTGTTGTCGGTCATCTTCTTCGATATCTGCTATAACATCCTTCCGGCCCTGAAGGACGAGCACGGCAGCGCTGAGCCGCTCTTCGGCATCAATCTGCTTTGGACGTTGAGCGCAGTGATCGGCGTCGGCGGCATCTGCGTGTGGTCTTATCTCAAGAGTTTTCCCAAAGCCAAACTGATCCCGATCCGCGATCCCCGTATCGAGGAATGTCTTACGCATCATGAGCAACACGCCCAATAAGACCCAATCCTGGGTGACGTTTGCCGCCGTTTTGGGTGGCCTCGCCCTCTTCGCTCTCATCGTCTTGATTGCGTACTTGCCGCAACAGCCCGTTCCCCTTCAGCAGGGCGCGCTGACTCCAAAAGAACGGGCCGACCGTCTGATAGATATGCGCAGCAAAGAGCAGAAACAGGCTTCCTCGTATGCGTGGATTGACCAACAAAAAGGCTCAGTCCAGTTGCCGATTGATCGCGCGGTCGAGCTGACGATCCAGGAGCACAACGCGAAAAAGTAACGCACGTCTCCCGGCGCGTTATCTTCACTTCATTCGTTTACCATTTACCTACCGATGGGTTCAGTTCCACGCACCGTTGTTCCGCCGCAGCCGGAAGCAGTAACCGAGGCATCGCGCCGCGAGGACTTCGGCCCGGTCGATGCTTCGCTTCGCGCGCCGGTTGTTTTGCTGCTCGGCTGGGCTGCCATCTGGCTCATTGTGGGCCTCGGGCTCGCTTTGATTTCGGCTTGGAAAATGCACACCCCGTCGTTCCTCGGCGGGATCGAGTGCCTCACCTTGGGGCGGGTCGATATGGCGGCAAACAACGTGCTGCTGTACGGCTGGGGATTTAACGCCGCTCTCGGTCTGGGTTTCTGGCTTTTGGGGCGACTTTCCGGTTCCGCCGTCCGCCCCTTCGGCTTAGGTTTAGTCGCGATCTTGTTTTGGAATCTCGCCGTCGCGGGTGGATTGGTGGGAATTTTAATCGGCGACGCCACCGCGATTCCGTTTCTCGAGATGCCCTCCTATGTTTTGCCGGTGCTGTTGGTCTCGTTTTCTGTGATCGGAGCTTGGTTGGTTGCGACACTGCGAGATCGGGCTTTCAAAGACATCTTCATTTCGCAGTGGTACGTGATTGGAGGAATTTTTTGGTTCGCCTGGTTATTGTCCGTCGCGCTCCTCATGTTGGTCTTCTTTCCCGTGCGCGGCACCGTTCAGGCGATTATTTCCGCCTGGTATTCGCATGGACTCCTTTGGCTCTGGTTCGGCGCCGTCGCTCTCGCGGCGATTTATTATTTCATTCCAAAGATTACCGGCCGGCCTCTCCGCCATTTCTACTTGGCCACGCTTGGCTTCTGGTCGTACGGAGTTTTCAACGGCTGGCTCGGGGTGCAACACCTCGTCGGTGGCCCCGTTCCCGTCTGGGTTCAGTCGGTGGGCATTGCGGCAAGCCTGCTCTCCCTGGTTGCCGTGGTCTCGATCGGCCTAACGGTCCTCTCCAGCTTGCTGCGGAGTTTCGGTTCTTCTCTGAGTAGCCCAACCTTGCGCTTCATCACTTTTGCGTCCGTCTCCTTCGTCGTCAGTGCGCTCCAGCTTGTATTCACTTCTTTTGGACGCGGTGCGGCCCTGACTCATCTGACCTATGCAGAGCAGAGCCAGACCTATCTGACCTTTTTTGGGTTTTTCACCATGGCGGCGTTTGGCGCCATTTATTATTTGGTGCCCCGTCTGGCTCAGAAGCCTTGGTCTTCGGCCGGGTTGATCAACGTCCATTTTGTTGCCTCGGCTTTGGGCGTGGTCCTTGTCTTCGCGTCTTTGTTACTCGCCGGTCTGAAACAAGGGGCTGAGCTGCAGCAGGCGGATCTGACTTTTTCGACCATTGTGGAAGGCACCCTCCCGTACCTCGCGGCCCGCGCTGGTGGAGTCATCTTATTTTTGATCGGACAAATCGCCTTTGCCGTGAACTTGGGGCTGACCTTGACCCCGACGCTCGCGGGCGACCGCGCTGCTCTGGTCCTTCCTGAGCCGCCGGAATTGGAGGCTGCACGATGAACCGCATTTCTATCACTGCTCTCGGCATCTTCGCCGTTTTGGCGTCCTCGTGGACAGGAATCGTTTTGAGCAACCAACGCTCGTACGGTGGCCTCACCCCCTTCGTCGATAAGGACGACAATAAGGCGTATCCTCTCCAGCTTCCCGGTTTGGCCGCACAAGGTAAGCGGGTGTATGAGGATCTTGGATGCGCGGTCTGCCACACGCAGCAGGTGCACGCCGCCGTCACTTCGACGGATATCAAACGAGGATGGGGTGACCGCCAGAGCGTGGCCCGCGATTATCTCTGGGAAGACCGGGTTGTGCTCGGCTCGTTGCGAGCGGGTCCTGATCTTCGCAACGTTGGCGCGCGCAAGCCGGAAGGAGATCGCAAGTACGATGATCCGGCATGGCACTATCGGCATCTTTACGACGCGCGTCTGACCTCTCCTGGTTCAAACATGCCGCCGTTTCCTTTTCTTTTCGAACAGCGGAAAATCATCGGCCAGGCCTCGCCCAAAGCACTCACGCTGCCAGCTCCGTATTCTGCCCCGGCGGGTTATGAAATTATTCCGACGGCTCGAGGCGAAGCATTGGTGGCTTACCTGATGAATTTGAAGGACACCTTCAATTATCCGGAAGAGTCGTCCAAGGTTTACGTGGAGCCCAAAAAGAAGGAAAAGCCCGCGGGTGCGGAGCATTCGCAGCCGAAGGAAAAGAAATGAGCGCGCTCGATCCCAAAGACTCACCTTCGCAACTCGAAAGAGCCGGTGCTTCCGACGAAAGCATCCACCGGGTTCATGCTGCGTTGGCGACGAATAGTCCCGACATGCAGGAAGGTCGCTCGAAGCTACCGCTCGTCCTTCTCGGTTTCGTTTCCGTGATGATCTTTGTCGCGGCCATTTACGTGGTGAGGAACCGCGGTGGCTTCGACCCCCTCGCGCAGGACGCGCGTTTCGATCCGCGCCTCGCCGTGGCCGGTCAAAAAGCCGCCGTCGATCCGATGGCGGAGGGCAAGAAGCTTTTCGCCACCTGTTCGGCTTGCCATCAAGGAAACGGCCAGGGCGTGCCCGGAACGTTTCCTCCGCTCGCTGGTTCTGAGTGGGTCAATGGTTCAGAGGAGCGCGTGATTCGAATCGTTCTCAGCGGACTCAGTGGGCCCGTGACCGTGGCTGGCGGCAGCTACAACAACGCGATGCCCGCGTTCGGCCCGGGCGGGTATGGCTGGAGCGACGACAAGATTTCCTACATCCTCACTTATGTTCGCCAGTCGTGGGGCAACAAGGGCACCGCCATCACCCCTGAGAAGGTGACCGAGATCCGCACCCAAATCGGGCAGCGGAAACCGTGGTCTGAAGCGGAACTCCAAGCGGTGCCTTGAGCAGCGCCCAAGGATTTTAAGTTGTCGGTCTGATCGTCAGCTGGACCTTTGCATTCCGGTCAAGGCCTGACCCCTTTCGGGCTTAGGAGCGATAGGAGCGGGGAATCGCGGTCAGACCAGCGCTTGTTTTTTGCTCTGCTACTTCGGTTCAAGTGTTCAAGTATTTGCGCTCACGGAACGATTCGAGTGGAGCAACCGGGTGACGGGTCCGTTCCGACCCGTTTGTACCAACATTCCTACTCCAGCTCTGGTTGACCGGTCAGCCTCTCTTTCCTCGAAGGCTCAACCAAGCGGCGCCCAGATATTCGTGAATTGCCTTGGTGCTTCGCTCGAGTGACTCCAGGTCCCAGCCGAATACGGAGGCCTTGGATTTTTCTTCGGGCTTGCTCATGAAATCGGCCGGGCAGGGCACGGCGTTCACTCCCGCGGCCCGACAAAGCTGCATAGCTCTCGGCATGTGCCAGGCGGAAGTCACCACCGCCACTGGCTGGTTGCCGAAGCGACGTTTCAGTTCGTTGACCTCGTCTTCCGTGTCCTGTGGATCGTCCATCCGAACAATCCGTTCGGGCGCCACTCCGAGCGATACGGCCGCTTCCCCGAGCACTTGCGCATGGGACAGCTCCGGGAGGTGACGACCCGAAACCACAAATTTCGCCGAGGGTAAAAGGCGCGCGAGCCGCACCGCCTCGGCAATTCTAGAAAGGGCGGAGCCGCTTAACTGGTTGACCCGCGACATTCCCGGCGCGTCGGTGTGTCCTGCCCCCAGCACTACAAGAGCTACGCAGGCCTTTAGCTCGGGCGAAAGCGGAGCGGTCGAGCTCGCCTCGGGAATGGCCGCATACCGATGTTCGATTGGGGAGAGAAGCCAGCCAGACACGCCGCGATTGGAAAAGGTCAATAAAACCAAGAGCGCCGCCCACACAAGCGAGCGGCCTAAACGGCTGTACTTTGACCAGGACAAAAGGAGCGCTCCCGTAAGTCCCACCAGCAGACAAAAATAGAGCGGAAGAAACGGAACTGTAGTGGCTTTTTTCAACCAAAAGAGCATCCCGCCAAGCTGCGCTTCCCGAGACCACTGGAAAAGAACTCATTTCGAATTCCTTTTTTCCAGCAGCCGAACTGAAGGTTTCACTGGGGGACCTCGGACCATGCTACCGGGGCACCGCTTCGGAGGTTTTCCCGGGGGGTGTTAGGGACAACCCGGATTCCCCTTTGTGCGCGGTTTAGCTATTCTGAGTCACCGTATGCCGCCCCCTTTCTCTGATTCGAGGCCCGCACTCGTGATTGTCGACGACGATCCCGATCAGCTCAGCCTTCTTCGGATCGCGGCAGAAAGAGTCAGGTCGTATCGACGGATCATTACTGCGGAAGATGGCGCCGCGGCCCTTTCTCAGGTGATTGAATTCTTCGAGCACACCTCGGATCTCACTCCTTTGATTATCCTGACCGACTTGAAGATGCCTCGGGTTAACGGGATTGAACTCGCGAAAACCCTGCAGTCTCACCCGAGCGTTCCTCCGGTGCACGTGGTGGCGATGAGCAATTCGCGATATCAGCCCGACGTCCAAGCCGCTTTAACCGCAGGCTGTTGTGCCTTTTTCCAAAAGCCGGGCGGCTTTCAGCAGTTGAAGGAAATTCTCCTTTCCCTGCCGGCCCTCTGCACCCGTAAGACTCGCGACTGTTTTGCCGAAACAGTCGAGTCGTTCGTCTGAAACTCATCACCGCCGCCCGCTCGTGCTGCGGAAAAGTGCGGGGCGCCTCCAGAGCGTCAGTTCTCGGACGGCGGCGGAGGCCCTCGGTAGTGAGGGGCCAACTACACAGGTTGCAGAACCATCGCGAGCGGTCAGCCGATATCCCGCTGCGTCCACTCTCCGTCTACCAGGCGAAAGGGGCGAGCGGCGGTGTTTTTATCCCGAAGAATCGATGGCAGGCGGGGCGCGCGCACGTTATCATAGCAGACGAGCATACTGAAGCGCCGGAGCGAGGCGGGGATCCCAACCGCAGTGAAGCCGGGGTGTCCGGTTGCTGGATACGGTCCACCGTGGTTCATGGCCGAGCTGACCGCGACGCCGGTGGGCATCTTGTCGTTGAGCAGCCGGCCCACGCGCCAGCGCAAATGGGGTTCGAGCTGGGCATAAAGCGCGTCGTCGCTGCCTCGCGTATCCGAATAAATCGTACCGGTGAGATTGCCTTCCAAATGATTGAGAACGGAGATCGCCTGAGCCACGTCATCGACGACGACGATCAAAGCGGCGTTGCCGAACGCTTCGGTTTGCAACTGCTCCGGTTGGGCGAGAAACGTGTGACCATCGACCCGAAGAAGCGTATTGGCGAAACGATATCCCGGTGCGGACGTAGCGGCCTTTCCTCCGGTGATGAGCTGAGCCCCGGCCGAGCGAAGGGTTTCCACGCTGGCGGTGAGCGCGCGCAATACGCTCGAAGAGAGGAGGGGAGTGGGAGCAGCGGCTTCGAAACGATCTTTGACCGCCGCAATAAAACGTTCCGTCGCTTCTCCACGCAGAAGCAGGATAAAACTGGGATTGGTGCAGAACTGTCCTGTACCCAGTAAGCAACTACCGGTGAACTCCCCGGCGATCTGGTCGGCGCGTTCGGCGAGTGCGCCGGGCAGGATGAGCACCGGATTGACGCTGGAAAGTTCCAGATAGATCGGTTTTCCCGCCGCGTCGGCCGCCGCCTTGAGTTTTAATCCAGCGGTCCGACTGCCGGTGTAGCCGCACGAGGCGGTCCGAGGATCGGCGATCAAACGCAGCCCGTCTTCATGGCTGGTGCGGTAAATGAGTTGAACCGTGGCGGGTGGGAGGCCGACCTCCTGCAGGGCCTGCAATGCTTCTTCGGCCAGAAGGCGAGAGGTGCCAGGATGGGAGGTATTTGCTTTGGCGATCACCGGATTCCCGGAGGCAATGGCGGCGACGAAATCGCCTCCGGATACGCTGTTGAAGGCGAGCGGAAAATTGTTCGGACCGAAGACCCAAACCGGCCCTATGGCGTTGAGCGCGGAACGAATATTCAGCTTCGTATCGATCGTCGGCATGGCCCACGAACCGTCTCGTGCGGCGGCTGCTCCTTGGCGAAGTTGAGCGGTGGTGCGGGAGAACTCGACCACCTTGAGTCTTGGCTCTTTGGGCAGCGCTGTTTCCAAGTGGGCTAACTCCACCAACTCGGCCGTGCGGGCTTCCATGCGCTCGGCGTAGCGCTCCAGGAAACGGGCGATCGTATCCGGAGCGACATTACGCAGCAGAGGCGTGACTTCGGCTGCCGCGGCCAACGCTTCGTCGCAGTCGGCCCAGTCGCTGACCGGGAATTGTCCAGGCAGACGTTCCCCGGTGGCAGGATTTTCGGCGAAAAAAGTGCTGCGGGCATTGGCCGGGCGCCAGCGGCCGGCGATGAGGACGGGATGAGTGGTCATGGGGATGGCTTATTTGCTGCGAAATTGTTGGACAACGGCCGACAGGTCGCGCTCGCCGTCGCCGGCGGCGATCCCGTTTTTGAATACGCTCAGGGCGGCCGCGGCGGTCTGGCAATCCAGCTGATAGGCGGACGCAGCTTCCTGGGTGTAGGCGAGATCCTTGGCCATCAAGCGAAGGAGAAAATTCGGACGGAAGTCTTCCGACGTCATCCGGCCGGAAAGGGTTTTGAGCAGCGGGCTGCCGGGCGCTCCGCTGGTGATCACTTCAAGCGCTTTTGTTCGATCGAGTCCGCTGCGCTCAATGAAGGCCAAGCCCTCGGCCAACGAGGCAGCTTGTACGCCGCAGAGGAAATTGTTGATCAACTTCAGCCGGGCTCCGCTTCCGATCGGGCCGAGATGAACGATAGCTCGGCTCATGGCGGCGAGGACGAGTCGCACGCTTTCCAGTACGCCTGGATCGCCACCGACGAGAAACTGCAGTTCCCCCGACGCTGCTTGGGGTTTGCTGCCTGTCACGGGTGCGTCGAGAAATTCGCAGCCGCGGCTCCGCGCCGCCGCGGAGAGCTCCTGTATCCAAGCGGGTGTGACGGTGCTCGATTCGATCACGACGGCTCCCGGAGCGGCGGCGGCGAGCGCGCCGTCCTGCCCCAACCAGAGGGCGCGTGAGGCAGTGTCGTCAGCCACCATGCTGATCAGGATATTCGCTCCGCGGGCCGCTTCGCGAGGGATGGCGGCGGAGGCGGCGCCCGCCGCGACGAGGGAAATGGCTTTGTCGCGGTTTCGGTTGTAGACGGTGGTTGGATACCCGGCGCCAACCAAGCGGTGAGCCATGCCCGAGCCCATCAGCCCGAGACCGAAGAATGCGACACGTGGTTTGGGAGACTGCGAGGTCATGCGAGGGAGCGGACGGAAATGAGGGAAGGGGCGGCGGAGCTCACGCGCAGAGGATTGCGCAGCGGTCGTCCGAAGTTTTCGAAGCGAATGGCCATCACGTCTCCGTGCGCCAGCTGAATGCCGTCGCCGAAGCTGAGGCTGTGCGCGCCAAAGAAATGGACGTGGACGTCACCGGGACGCCGATGGGTTTCGAATTTAAAATGGTGGTGCTCGATGTTGGCCAAGCTGTGGCACATTTCGGTTTCACCGGTGCAGATGGCCTTCGACCAAAAGGGTTTTCCCTCCCGCTCGATCGTGACTTCGCCGGGGACCTTGGAAAAGTCCGCATCGATCACCAACTCCGGGCCGAGGGAACAATTGCGCACTTTAGAGCCGGCGAGATTGAGGTAGTTTCGTTTCTCGAAGCGGTGGTCGGAAAATTCGTTGCCGATCGCGAGACCGACCCGGCAGGGCTGGCCGGTCGAATCGATCACATAGACGCCGGCGATCTCGCCTTCCTCGCCGCCGTCCTCCGCGTAGGACGGAACGTCGAGCGGCGCTCCGTGGCCGCGCAGAATATCGCCGGTTCCTTTGAAAAACCACTCCGGCGCCACGCCAATCGCGCCTAGAGCCGGCCGTCCGCCTTCCAAGCCCCAGCGGAACATCTTCATGCTGTCGGTCAACTCTTCCGCCGAACGATGGTGCATCGACTGCCGGTCCCGAGCGCTGCCCAGATGGGTCAGGCCGGTTCCGGAAACCAAGCAACGGGATGGCTCGGTGGGATGATCGATCGGAGGCAGGATCCGCCAGGACGAGAGCTGCCGATAGATCGCGTCGTATTCAAGATACTGAGACAACGCGCAATCGGCGATTTCCTCGCGCAACGAGCGTTTCTTCTCGAAGGCCGACTGCACCAGGCCGTACACGGTGCTGGTGCCGCCGAGCACGCGCAGCCGCGGTTCCTCGACCACGGCGACGCAACGTCGCTCTCCTTCGCTCAACTGGACCAGGCGGATCAGGGCAGACATGGCGGCTTTATTCAGTGACTTGGAATTGGCTCAAGGCGGCCTCGTTCACCGTCAGGCCCAGTCCCGGAAGGTTGTCGTCCAGCTGCACGAAACCGTCCTTCGCCTCCGGCTCGCCCTTGAAAATGTACCAGAAGAGTTCGTTGCCGACCTCGACATCGACGATCGGGAAGTATTCGGCCATCGGGGAATTCAAGCTCGCCATCACGATGTGGTAATTGTGCATCTGTCCGGCGTGCGGGATGACCGGGATCGAATGCGCTTCGGCCAGCGCGGCGATCTTGCGAGCCGCGGTGATGCCGCCGACGCGGTTGGTGTCGAATTGGATGTAGTCCACGGCCCGCGCTTCGATCAGTTCGCGGAAACCGTAGATCGTGTGTTCGTGTTCGCCGCCGGCGATCGGCACGCGACCGTAGGCCTTCAGTTCGGCGTAGCCATGAATGTCGTCCGGAATGACCGCCTCCTCGAGCCAGCGGAGATTGAACGGCTCGATCAAGGGCAGCATGCGCTTGGCGTAGTCGAGGGTCCACCCCATGTAGGCGTCGGCCATGATGTCGATCCCTGGCCCCACGGTTTCACGAACGGTACGGAGCAGGGCAATATTGTGCTGCATGCCCTCGGCGCCGTCGACCGGGCCCCAGCCGAAGCGGAGCTTCATCGCCTTGTATCCTTCTTTCTTATACTTGGCTGCTTCGCTCGCCAGTTGATCGAGCGGCGTGCTGTAGAGCCGGCTTGAATACACCGGAATGCGCGGCTTGGTCCGGCCGCCGAGCAGGCGGAAGACGGGCTGCTTGGCCGACTTGCCGAGGAGGTCCCAGAGCGCGATGTCGATTGCGCTGATCGCGACCATCGCGATGCCTTTCCGGCCAAAGGCCATCGTCTTCCGGTACATGTGCTGCCAAAGAAATTCTGTGTCCCACGGATCCGCGCCGATCAGCAGCGGCTTGAGGTACAAGTCGATCACCTGCTTGGTCACGTGGGGCGAGAGCGCCGCGTTGCCGATCCCGACCAGACCGTCGTCGGTGAAAATTTCTACGATCAGCCAGCCGTGAAAAGTGAAGGTTCCCATCGTGGCCGGCGAGAGCGACGGCGCGATCAGGTCCATCGGATTCGTGCAGAAATGCGGTGGAAGCGGAACAGTTTTGCCGCGCCATTGAACGACGCGGGTGCGGATTTCAGTGATTTTCATGTTAGGCAGGAAGGGAAGAAAGGGAGAGGGGACGCAACACCGGCACGCAGGCGAGAATCACGAGGAAGGCGATGACGTGAAGGCTGCCGGCGATCACGAGGACCGGCGTGTAGCTGAAGCCATGGTCGAGCAGGTAGCCCGCCAGTTGACCCAAAACCACACCGCCCATCGCGCCGCCAAAACCGACCAGGCCCGCGACGGTGCCGACGGCCCGCTTGGGAAATAAGTCGGTCGGCAGAATCATGACCAAAGTCGACCAGGACTGCTGCCCGAAGAAGGCCAAACTGAAGGCGGCAATCGCCCAAGCAATAGAGAGGTGTGGGACCAAGATGACGACAGGCATAACGACGGCGCTGAGGCCGAGAGCGATCTTGCGCGCCTGATTGAGCGAATGGCCGCGGTACAGAAACCAGCTGGAAAGTCCGCCGCCGCAGAGACAGCCGATCCCCGACGCGGCGTAAGGGATCCAGGCGACGGTCCCGACCGCTTTGATATCGAAGCCCCGCGCGTCGTAGAGGTACTTGGGCAGCCAGAACAAATAGAAGTACCAGGCAGCGTCGCTGAGGAATTTGGCGGTGACGATGCCCCAGGTTTCGCGAAAACTCAGCAGGCGGGACAAAGCAATCTTCGAGGCCGGGGCGTCGATCGGCGACAGTCCGATTTGAAGCGTCGCGCGCTCGCTGGGGGTAATGCGTGGATGGTCCTCGGGTGGATGGTATTCAAAATGCCACCACAAGGTCCAGAGCAGGCCGAGCGCGCCAGTGAGAAAGAAAACCCAGCGCCAACTCGTCTGCCCGATGATGTAAGCGATCAACGGGGGAGCTAGGACCGCACCCACGGCGGTGCCGGCATTGATCAGTCCCATGGCGGTGGCGCGTTCCTTGATTGGAAACCATTCCGTGACCGCTCGCGTCGCGGCGGGAAAACCACCGCCCTCGCCCAGACCGAGAAGAAGCCGACTGGTGGCGAGCATGAGGACAGTGGCGGCTAGGCCGTGGCTCGCGCAGGCCAGCGACCAAAAGATCATGATCAGAAAAAAGCCTCGGCGAGTCCCGAGTGTATCCATTAACCGACCACCGCCGAGATACATCAGGCCGTAGGCGACGAGAAAGGCGGATTGAAGGGAAGCGAAGACCTGCTTCGAGATCGGAATATCGTGTTCGATCGCTTTGATCGCCACGGACAGCGTTTGGCGATCGAGGTAACTGATCGCGATCGCGACGGTGACGAGAAAGGCTATGCGCCAACGGAGCATCAGGAACGCGCGATAAAGAGGCCGCCGAGGTTGAGCGTATCCGCTGGCTGGTGACTCACTTGGTCTCGCTCCAGTCGATCACGAGCAGGGACACGGCCTGTCGAGGGAGGGTGAAGGCGATCTTGGCGGCGCCGCCCGAGATGGAGAGCGAGGTGGGTTCGCCCAAGGTGGTGAGCTTGGCCGCTTCCTTCAGGCGATCGTAGAGCTTTTCGTTGGGCGCGATCGGACTCCCCATCCGTTTCCACTCGCCGTAGGCATTGCTGTGGGTCTCGTCGATCCGGTAGTGCGTGACCCGCGCGCTGCTCAGGTTGGCCGGGAGGCTGGCCAGAGAAAGTTCAACGGCGGCGTCCGGACCAGCGACATCGTCGTCGTGGTAGTGCCAAACCATGACGGAAAGTTTTTTTGCTTCGACGCTCGCAAAAGCGGCGACGTCCGGTGTGCCGCGGACGCCGGTTTTGATCATTTCTTCGAGGGGAACTTCGCTGGAGCTTTCGGTCGCGACACGTTGCCCGCGCATTTTGCTGAACATCCGGAAAACATTGAGGACCGGCAGATCGATCCCGTTGGTCGCGAGGGCACGGAATCCGGCGAAGTAGGGCTGGTCTTCAAACTCGAAGGCCCAGGTGAGCGCGCCGTCGAGATTCACCCCGTGCTTTTCGGCCAGGAGGTGTTTTCGCGCGAAACTGGCGGCCGTGTAGCTCGAATACATCGTGCCATTGCGGTAACCGTTTTGTGGTCCCTGGCAGGCCGCGCAGCCTTCGGGATCGGATTCACCGATGACGATCGGTTTGTTTTTCAACTCCGGAACGGCGGCGATCATGGCAAAGCCTTTGTCCATGCCGCCGAGCTGATGCGAGATGCCCATCCGAACGTGGCCCTCCACGAAGGCGGGAGATCCCTTGGCGTGAAAGGAAATGAAGTCGACCGGGGTGCCGGTTTTCCCCGTCGCATAATTGGTTCCATGCACGACGTGTTTCATGAAGCCTTCCATGAACTTGCCGCCGTTCCCGGCGACATCCGGTCCACCCACCCGCGCGGTGGGCAGCGCGCGGCGCACGGCGTCGACCGCGTAGTCATGGAGCTTATAAAAATCTTCGGGCGTGGAGCGCCAGTAGGCAGGGCCATTGGGTTCGTTCCAAATTTCCCAATACCACTGCTCCACTTCCTCGCGGCCGTAGCGCTCGACGCAGTGTTTGACCCACTGGTACGTCAGCTCGGCCCATTTGGCGTAGTCCTTGGGCGGAAAGGCCCAGCCGCCGCTGATTAAATCGTATTTCATCCCTGGACGCCACTCATGCTGGTAGGGCGCGGGATGACTCGAGAGCGCTTCGGGCATGAATCCAACTTGTGCATACGGCCGCACGCCGCGGGCCAAGTAGGTGTCGAAGATCCGGTCGAGGATGCTCCAGTTGTAGATCGGCTTTCCGTCCGCGTCTTCGGTGTAGACGTTGGTGCTGCCCCATTTCAGGGCAGGCGTGCCGTCGCCGGTGTTGAGCAAATTATGGGTGCGGAAGAAAACGTCCTTTGGCTTCATCTCGCCCAGTTCGCCGATCAATTTACGGCCATCTTTCATCGTGGCGTAGTTGGGCTCATCGGCTCCGAAGAAACGCCAGATCGGGTGCAGTTCACCCTTGGTCTTTGCGACGTCGACTCGGATCGTGACGGGAAATGAGCTGGCTGGAGGCGTGGCGGCAGGTTCACCCGGTAGTGAGAAGGGGACTACGGCCAAAATACCGACAGGAACCAATCGAAGGACGGATGAGAGTTTCATGGGTGAACTAAACGTAGAGACCAGGCAGAGGTGGTCGAGACCAGGGAGGATCTCGGCTAAACCCCAGGGGTGGAGATCCTGAGCCTCCATCATCCCCCTAATTCACAAAAACGGGAAGGGGAGAATGCGTATTTGATCTTGGAATTTGCGCATCCGCCTTCGTGCCGCTACTTCGGCGGGCGGGGCCGCCTGGGGGGTGAGCGAGGGAGTGGAGGGTCGTTTCGAGTCAGGCCGGCCGGCCCTTGGGGTAACCACTAACCCGATACGCCGTAGGTTTTGCGATAGGCGCTGGGGGCGATGCCGGTCTCCTGTTTAAAAACAAAACTCAGGTATTCGGGCTCGAAGCCGGTCCGGTCGGCGATTTCCCAAACTGGGAGCTGCGTACCAACCAGCAGTTCTTTTACCCGCGTGAGTTGGACGCGGAGAATCTCTTGGCGCGGCGTTCGGTCCAACAGCTTTCGGAAGCGGGTCTCCAGCGCGCGGCGAGCCATCGGGCAATGGCGGAGGACATCGCTGACTCGAATCCCCTCGCAGGCGTGTTCCCGGATGTAGCGCAGGGCTGCGGCGAGTTTGGGATCGGCGACGGCGAGGATATCGGTGCTGTGACGGGTGACCACGCCGACGGGTGGAATCAAGTGCGGCACGGGATCGAGCTTCGCGCCCTTCATCATCGATGCGAGCAACGCGGCGGCTTCCCAGCCGGTGCGCCGAGGGTTCAAGGTGATGCTCGAGAGTGGGGGCGGCGAGAGCACGCAGAGGACTTCGTCGTTATCCACGCCGAGAACTGCGACCTCCTCTGGCACGGGCAGGCCGGCTCGCCGACAGGCTTCGAGGACCTGTTGCCCGCGATTGTCGTAACTAGCAAAGACGGCGATGGGCTTAGGGAGTTCGGTCAGCCACTTCGCGATGAGATCCACCTCGGCATCACTGCTCGCGGGCCGCTTTTTCGGTTCGTAAAGATGGCAGGGCCGGTCGGCCGCGCGGATGAGAAGACGAAATTCTTCGCAGCGACGTTTGGACCAGCTGAAGCGCGCGTCGCCGCAGAAAGCGAAATTGCGGAAACCTCGTTCGAGAAAGTGTTCGGCCGCGAGTCGGGCGATGGCTGCGTCGTCCGACTTCACCCAAGGAGCGCGACTCAGGAGCCGAGAAGGGGTGAGATCGACCACCGGTCCGGTCAATTTTTCCACTGCTTGGGCGATGCGTCGATTCTCGCCCCGAATGAGAATGCCGTCTCCCGTCCAATTGGAGAGCCAGGCAGGCGGTTTATCGGACGGGCTGAGTTCCGCGTAGTGAACGCTCCACGGCCCATGGCTCAGAATGTATTCACCAATCCCTACAAGAAGTCCGCGCGCGTAGGCGTTGGTTGCCTCGAAGAGCAACGCGACTTGCGGGATCTTGGGCGAGGTGGTTTGGCCCGGGCGCGATGGCATGAATTGAGAGGAGACGGAGCAGGCGCGGCTTTGGAACGAAGAGACAACCCGATGACCTGACCAAGGTGGAGTCCCGCGGAATCGGTGTCACGCGAGGAAAAAGCCGTAGCCCTGCAGCGCCGGAGAAGCTGGCCGCGACCCTGTATTCGCAAGGCTGTTACCGCCGTGCTCCGGTGTCGCCTGAACGGGTGTTCGAGCGGAAGCGAAGCGCTCCCGCTACGTAGCGGCACGGCTTCCGGGCCGGCGAGCAAACCGCGACTTATCGAAAGGTTACGCCCTGAAAATAACTCACCCGGAAGGGCCGACGTCTGTCCGAGAGAAACTCACGAACGATCTAAATTTGAGCAATGACGAGGGATCACGGAGCGACGAACTGCCACTGCGGCCAACACAATAAAAAGGCCCCGCCGCGATTTTTGCGACGGGGGCCATGGAATAAAAACGTGAACCGAAGAGAATAAAAAAGGTGATTATTGCACGGTGATCTCGTCGATATTCGCCAAATCTCCACCGGTGGATTTGAGCTGAATCGTATTCGCGGTGCCGCTGAGGAAGGCCTTGGTCACAGTCAGGGTCGACCACGTTGTCCAGGCTCCGGTGGGCTGGAAGGTGATCGAGCTGGACACGCCGTTGACCACAATTTTTCCAGTGCGCGCGGTTTTCACGCCGAGGGCAAAGCGGATGATCACGGTCTTCAAACCGCCGCTGCCGCCATTAACATTGTTAAAGGTCAGCGTGCCTCCGTTCGTCGGGAAGTTCACATAGCCGGTGCCGTGAAACCCCGGGTGGATGGTCTCAAGGACGGTGCCAGTGCCCGAGCGAAGGGCGTTTTCCGCGGGATAAACCGTCGGGGGAGGAGGCGGCGGCGGAGGTGGGGACGTGACGGTGAGTTGAGCGCCGGAGCTGGTGACGGTGCCCGCGGTGTTGCTCACCGTGACCGAATAAATTCCCGCGTTGGCCAATTGCACGTTGGTGAGTGTGAGACTCGCGGAAGTGGCGCCGGACAGAGCCGCGCCATTCTTGCTCCATTGGTAGGAAAGCGGGCCGGTTCCGGTGGCGGCCACGCTGAAGGTGGCGGAAGCGCCTACGGCCACGGTGACTGCGCTGGGCTGGGTGGTGATGGTCGGTGCAACCGGCGGCGGCGGAGGTGGGGACGTGACGGTGAGTTGAGCGCCGGAACTGGTGACCGCGCCGGCGGTGTTGCTCACTGTGACCGAATAAATTCCCGCGTTGGCCAACTGCACGTTGGTGAGCGTGAGGCTCGCGGAGGTGGCGCCGGACAGAGCCGCGCCATTCTTGCTCCATTGGTAGGAAAGCGGGCCGGTTCCGGTGGCAACCACGCTGAAGGTCGCGGAAGCGCCTGCGGCCACGGTGACGGCGCTGGGTTGGGTGGTGATGGTGGGCGCGACCGGCGGTGGCGGAGGGGGTGTTGGGGTGACGGTGAGGAGAGCGCCGGAGCTGGTGACGGTGCCGGCGGTGTTGCTCACGGTGACCGAGTAAGTGCCGGCGTCGCTCGACTGCGCGTTGGAGAGAGTGAGGCTCGTGGAGGTTGCGCCGGACAAGGCCGCGCCGTTTTTATTCCATTGATAGGAAAGCGGGCCAGTTCCGGTGGCGACCACGCTGAAGGTGGCGGAAGCACCCGTGGCCACGGTGAGGGCGCTGGGCTGGGTGGTGATGGTGGGTGCAACCGGCGGTGGGGTGTTGCCGCCGGCGGTGAGCACGAGGTGGGCGGCGGTCAGCGCGGGAAGCGAATAGGTGAACGTGTTGCCCGTGATGCTGGAGACCGGAGCGCGTTCCGTGATGGTTGCGCTGGTCGAATCAAAAGCAAAAACGCGAGCGCTGGTGTAGTTGGTGGAGCCGGCGATGTGAATGGTGACGGCGGAGGCTTGGTCGTAGTTTTTATTCAATACAACGAGGTGAAGCTTGGACCCGGTGCTGTCCTCGATCGAGGCGTAGGCCGAACCATTCGCGTTGTCGCTCGTGCTGGCACTGACCTTGGTCGTGCCGAATTTCCCACCCGCGCCGTTGTAGTTGAGGAAGAGCTTGAACGCGGCTGCGATGTAGGTCGGGTTATCGTGCAGCGGCCACCACGAGGCGAGGTAGACACCCTGCTGACCGAAAATCCCGAGTGTATCCGCTTCGGCGAGACCGCCGGAGATGTGGCTTTCGCCGCCGAAATTATATTCGGTGATGGAGAGCTTGGTGCCTGGATAAAACGTGTTGATCGAGCCCTGGAGTTTCGGAATGAAGGGCAGGAAGCTGGAGAACCACGTGCCGATCCAGCTGTTCTCGACGTAAGAGGGATCCCACAAGGAGCGCGGGGCTTGTATCCGTCCTTTATTACAATCGATGTTTTCCCAGGTGGAAGGGTTGTTCACGCGAACCCCTCCGGCCGTGGCTTCGCTGTAGTTGTGGACATCGAGCACATCGAGCAACCGCGTGCCCGCGCTGTTCGACGCGTTCTTCATCTGGTCGAGGAAATAGTCGATGAACCAAGCGTAGGGGCCCTTGGTTTTTTCCGTCGCCCAATCCGGAGCGCCTTGGAAATTATAATAACCGCCGAAGCCGTAGCTGACGAAGCCGAGCGTTTCCGCACTGGAATCAATTCGCTTTACGGTTTTGGCCAGGTCGACGGTGCGAGAGACGAGTTCGACGCAGGTCGGTTGAGCCGGATGGAGCCGAGGGTGAGTGGAAGACCAGAGGTCGGGCTCGTTATCGAGGTCGTAACCCTTGATTCCGGTGGAGGAGGATGCCTTGCCGTATTTGCTGACGAGGAGGTTGATGAACTCGTCGGAATAAACCACGCCGTCGGTCGTATCCGGCGTGGTGGCGAGCGCCGAAGGCTTGTTGTTTTGTATCGCTTTCCAGCGGACCGAAGGCGCCGCCTCCGAGGTGGCGACCGTGCCGTTTTTATCGGCCGAGACGTAGCCGGCCATCGGCAGCGTGACAACGCTGTAGGGCGTGCCCGCCGCGAGGGATTGATCGTGGAAATGGGTGGCGACGATTCCCGGAATATTTTCCTGGGCGGTCGGAATGCCGGCCGACCAGGTGAGAAAATTGTCGCTGCTTTGGAGATAATCTGAACCCGCGTTCGAGGCGTTGGTTTCCCAATTATAGCCTGTCATGCGGTTGCCGCCGAGGCGACGAGCGGTGTTGACCACGCCGGGTAAATCCTGGTTGGTCCCGTAAATATAAGGGCTGATCGGAGCTCGGCCGGCCGAGGGATCAACGGAAACGTTCAAGGCGACATCAGCGTGCAGCGCTTGAACGCCGAGCAAAATCGGAACGAGCAAGCCAGACGCGCGCGAGGAGGCGGGGAATAGTCTCATGGGTAAAAGGGGTACACGGATGGAACCGAGGGTTCGAGGAGTGGTTCCGAGCCGACGATTCGAGGTTTAGCTCAAATTGAGCTGGGTGCGATAAAATACTATAGTTTAGTCAATGAAATTGTGATTTATATTGTATTAAATGACAGTGAGATAAGAGAGCCGACGCACCTTTTGTCTCTCCCTTTGGTCGAAAATGGCCCACCACGACCGCCTTTTCAAAGGCTTGTAAATCATGTTCAACGGGCGGTTTGGTGCTCCCCGAAAGCGTTTTAGCCGGGCTCCGCTGGATCTTTCTTTGAAGGCTTCGCCCGCCTGTCACGGGCTAAAAAAATGCACCGAATGTAATGATAAGATGAATACCCCGATCGAGTCGCTTTGGGCGGAATCGGCGGGGTTCCATTGCCCTGCTCAGCTCAAGGCGTGGGTGCGGGGGTGGCGGGCGCCGGGGCGGTGAGTGAACTGACCTTGCGGTTGTTGTTCGGCACCTGGTCGACCAGCTGGCTAGGATTGTTCAGCTGGGTGACGAATTGAATTTTACCCTGGGCCGCGAGCTGAGCTTGGCTAACGGGAATTTGCACGACCTGGACCGCCCCGGGGTTGAGCCAGGCGATCGGATAATGGCTTTCGGCGCCGTTGACCGCCACGTCGAGATTCAGGCCCGCCACGGCTTGGCCGCTGCGATTTTGGACCACGATGTCCATCATGCCTGAACTCGCGTCGTAGTAGTGACTCGAGATCGCGGTATCGATTCGATTCGGGTCGTTGCGCGCCATGGCCCACCCGAGATTGACCACGCCGTGACCGTAATCGGGATCGGTCCCGGCGGGGCCGCCGTCGCTGGTGTAGTGCTGAAGAATTTTCCAGGCGTTGGGCGCGCTCATTCCCGGGTTGGCCGACATCACCGCCGCGATGGAACCGGCGACGATTGGCGTGCTGGCGGAGGTGCCGTCCATCAAGACGCGTTCGCCTCCGGTCCAGGCGGTTTGCACGCCATAGCCCGGCGCGGTGATCTGGAGCTGTGGTCCGGAGTTGGAGAAAAGCACCTGCTGGCCGAGGGCGTCGACTGCTCCGACCGAAATGACCCGCGGATCGGCCGCAGGCCACATCAGCTGGGCGGCTTGATCGTTGCCGGCCGCAGCGACGATGACCGCGCCGTGGCTGCTCGCGTAATCGATCGCGCTGCTCAGCGTGGCGGAGGAGCCGTATCCACCTAAACTTACATTGATGACCTGCGCCCCGCGATCGACGGCGGCGACGATGGCTTGGGAAACGGTGAAGATGTCGCTCTGGCCCGCGCTATCCGCCACACGGATACCGAGCAGATTGGCGCTGGGCGCGACGCCTTGCGCATCAGGTGAGGCGCCAGCCGCGAGGGCGGCGACGGCGGTGCCATGACCGCCTTCTTTGTCCGGACTGACCCCGGTGCCGAGGCCTACGTCAACATACTGCACCCGCCCCGCGCCGAAGGTAGGGTCTTGTTGGATACCACTGTCGATCACCGCAATGGTCACGCCGCGACCCCAGGAGCGGTTGTCCCCCGTGACTCCCAGAAAGGAAAGAAGATTGTTGCCCAGCGGCACCTCCGTACGAGAGGCGCGGGCTTGAGCAGCGGGCGAGGTTGGCGGCGGTCCAAGGGTGTAGTTCGCCGCGACATTGGCGTAGTCGGCTCCGTGCTCGGCGAGATCGTCGGCCAATCCATCGAGCGACTCGGTCGAGACCCGGACGCTGTGCAGCGCATCGATCTTGCCCAAGACCTGGATGCCTTCCTGCGCGGCGCGCGCCAGGAAGGCGCGGTAGGCCTCGTTGTCTTTGAAACGGATCGTCGCCTCGCCCGCGCGGGCGTGAGGACTCTGGGTGTGGTCGCGCAGTTGAGTTTTGATCGCCTTCACTCTTTCCGCCTTGGCCAGCCGTGGGTCGGTTCTCGCGGGCGCGACCGAAGCCGGGTCCGTTTCAGGCGTCGGCTCCTGCGTCGGGGTCGAGGCTTGGACGGTTGGCTCGTGGCTGATCTTGGGCGATGGTGCGGTCCAAAAAAATACCCAAATCCCCACGGCGGTGACGAGCGCGAGCAAAGCGAGTAGGTTTTTGGGTTTCATTGCGAGGACGGTTGCCGCCTCCCATGAAGACTGGGTTTCTCGCCTGATGTTGCGGATCTTTTAACGGATCCACCTGCCGGGGGAACGCGGAAGAAATCGGGTTCCGCGGCTGTGCTTTCGCCTCGCGCCTTCGAAATATGAAGGCGCGAGGGAGAAATAGAACTCAGATCGACCCACCGCTCACTGAACCTGGACCTGATCGATGTTACCGAGGTCCTGACCGTTGCTTTGGAGCTGGATGGTGTTGTTCGTCCCCGCGTTCAGCGTGGTGGTGACGTTCAGCGTGGTCCAGGTGGTCCAGCCTCCGGTCGGAGCAAAGGTGACGGAGCGCGACGCGCCGTTGATCACCAATGCGCCGGTGCGCGCCGCGGTGGTGCCGTTAGCGAAGCGGAAGCTGAGCGTCTTGGGTCCGCCCGCGCCGCCGTCGACATTCGCGAAGGTGAGCGAACCCCCGGTGGTGGGGAAGTTCACATAGCCGGAGCCATTGAACCCGGTATTGACCGCCTCGGTGGTCACGCCGCCGGCGAGAAGCGCGGATTCAGCCTGCAAGACCGTGCTGCCACCAGTCGACGAGGCCGTGTCGGTCTCCAGTTTGATCACATCGTATTCAATGCCTCCGGGCGAGGGTGCGCCGGTGCAGGCAGTCATATTAAAGACCACAGAATTTGCGCCGGTGTGAAGGAGCGAGGAGGAGAAGTCCAACTGGGTGAGTTTGTAATAACCACTTTGGTTGGCGCTGCGGTAAACGGTCCCGTCGTTGGGATAGTTGAGTGTGCCGACATTGGTGCCGTTGACCAGCACCTCCACGGTGGGGCTTTTGGCCGAGGCCGCGATCGCGATCGTGAGGTGGGCATTTCCCGTCTGCGCTTGGGCCAGAGAAAAATTCACCGTCCACTTGCCGACCCCGGTCTGGCAATAATACCAGTCGTTCGCGGGCGTGCTGGTGCCGATGGTGTAGGTCAGATTGGCCGGGACCTGTTTGAAGAGGGCATAGGAACGAAGCTGATTGCCCAGGCGGAACTCGCCCGCTTTGCGATCCGCGTTGCCGATTTTCCAGAGCTTGGTCGGATAATTTGGTGGGGTCCAGGTCAGCGTGCCCAGGTTGAGGTTCGCACTTCCCACCACGACATTGTTTTTCAAAAATTGCTCGGTGACGTCGCCCTGCTGCGCGTAGGCATAAAGCGAATACGAACCGGGTCGCACCTTTGGAATGCTGAAATTTCCCGAGGCGTCGCAGACTGCGGTGAACCAATACGCTTTGCCGACGGCATAGAGGTCGCCGCCGGCTTCGGCCAAGACGACTCGCGCGCCGCTGGTGGAGCGCCCGTCCGCGATCTTCAGGGTGCCTTGCACGGTGGCGCGGCTGGTCGGGTAAACGGAGTTGTTCAACCAGGTGTAGGGCCAAGCCGCTTCCTCGGTGGAAGCGCGCGCCAGAGCGTCGGAGCTGCTGCCGTTGTTGAGATAAACCAGCCAGGGACCAAAAATCTTGCCGCTGGGAAGAGTGACCGCAGGTGCCGAAAAATGGCTGGCCGAAAGCATGTTGAGAACGGTGGCATCGCCGGTGTTGCTCTCGATGTGAACCATGAGCTCCTGTTTCATCGGGCCACCGTTGTAAGCTTCGGGACTGACCGGGATGACCCATAAGCCGTTATTGGGACCAAACACGCCGTGGACGTGATCGTTGAGCACGTAGTCGGCCCAGTCGTATTTCGTGTAGATGCTTCCGTTCGACAGCTGATAGGTCGAATCCTCAATCACCGTGGCTGATTTGAGTTGAGCGAGGGTCGGGGTCACGCCCGAGCGCTGGCAGTTGAACGAGTTGGGGAAAAGCCCGGGATCGACCCGATAAACGGTGCGAAATTCGCCGACCGGTCCACCCATGTCCCCGGTAATGAAATATGAATACACCCCGCTCACCCCATCTCGCACCACATAGTGATGTTCGCCCATCGAGCTGACGTAAGCGATGTCGGCCATGGCCGAGGTGTTGGTTACGACCTTGAGGGACGACGGACTCCAGGTCGTGGCCGTGTTAGACATGTAAAATCCGGCCCGGCCGTTGATGATATCGTGACCATTAAACGTGAGGGAAGAGATCTTTCCGGCGCTGTTGAAATGGGCGGTCAAAAACGTGTTGGTGATGGTGGCGGTGCGCGCGGAGGTGTCGGCCGTGACCGAAACGGCAGCCGAGGCCAGGGGGACGAGGGAAATAAGAGCTACGGCAGCAAGGCCGACGCGGAACAAACCAAAGGGCGTTTTCATGCAGATTGGGGTAATAAGGTGAAGGTAAAGAGGATGCGACTGTCGCACTTGCCAAAAGGGGCGAAGCGCGCCGAACGCTCAGTCGCGGTGGGAAGAGCGACGGAGCAGCGGCACTCGGGGTAAAGGCAAGACCCTGTGTAATCGCCGAGGTTCAAAGCGCGAGACAAACGGTTTGGTTAAATTGGGTAGTTTTATGGAGGGATTGGCCGGACGATGGAGACTGAGCCTCGAGGAGGTGGACTTCTATCTGTTTGAAAAATTTGAATCCAAAACCGCGCGACCACAGGAGAAAATTAAAAATTGGGAAAGGGAGTGTTTTCCGTTGGTTCAGAGCGAAAAATAAATTGTTTTTGGGGTTCGCCGTGGATGTTGGAATTTGAAGCGCGTCGTCTCTCGCAAACCCCAGATCCATTGTCTCGAATTGCTGAATACGGTGGCCACCTCCCTTTTTCGTTTCTGTCGTCGCGTACACCGCTCCGGTTTTAGTTGGGCTTGTCGCAGTGGGGCCGTCTTGGTCCTCTGGTTTGGTTTTGCCTCATTCTCTCAGGCGGGCAATTGGCCGCTGACCGGCGCAACCGGAGCTCACGATCCGACGATTATCAAAGAAGGCGCGCGGTGGTGGTGCTTCACCACGGGCCAGGGGCTCCCGGTCAAGTCCTCGCCCGACGGCTTGGCCTGGACGCAGGGCGTGCGGCTGTTCGACACGGAACTTCCCTGGTGGAGAACCTATGCGCCCAACATGGGCACGTTGGATGTATGGGCGCCGGACCTACATTTTTTTGCCAACCGCTATTGGTGCTTTTATTGTGTTTCAGAGTTTGGAAAAAATAACTCCGCGATTGGCTTGAAATCCTGCTCCAGCATCTTGGCCGGAGACTGGCGCGATGAGGGTTTGATCATAAGTTCAAAGGCGGGAGTGGACGCTTATAACGCGATCGATCCCAGTCTGACGGTGGATTCTACCGGTGCGCCCTGGCTTACCTTTGGCTCGTACTTTGATGGCATTCATCTGGTGCAGCTCGATCCGGCTACAATGAAGCCAATGGGCACAAATTATAATATTGCCCGCCGAATAAACGGGGTGGAAGCGCCTAATATTGTTTATAATAACGGATTTTATTATCTTTTTGTCTCGATCGATACTTGCTGCCAAGGAGTGAACAGCACGTATAAAATCGCCTACGGGCGCTCGACCAGCATCACCGGACCGTACGTCGACAAGAACAACCTGCCGATGATGAGTGGTGCGACCAGTCTGCTGGACACCGGAGACAGCCGCTATAAAGGTCCAGGCGGAGAGTATGTTTATCACAACGGCAATGCCTGGGTCATCGCCCGGCATGCCTATGATGCTTTGAACAACGGCGCGCCAACATTGCTGATCAGTGATCTCTATTTTGATTCGGATAACTGGCCTACGTACACCGCACCGGCGCTGGCTGCGCCGATGATCACCACGGACCCGCTCAGCCAAACTCTCTCACCAGGGTCGAATGTCAGCTTCACCGTCGCCGCGTCGGGTTCGGGTCTTTCCTATGCCTGGCAGAAAAATGGCACGACGATCGCCGGCGCCACCTCGGCCACGCTTTCGCTCGCCAATATCCAGGCGAACGACAACGGCAGCTACACGGCCGTCGTGAGCAACAGCTCGGGCCAGGCCACGAGCTCGGCGGCGGTGCTCCTGGTCGATACGCCGAGGTTGGGACGAATTATAAATCTTTCGGTGCGGAGCCAGGCGGGCACGGGAAGCCAGACTTTAATCGCCGGGTTTATCATTGCCGGCAGCGGGACGAAGCCGATCCTGGTCCGGGGAACGGGCCCGACTTTGACCAACTTCGGAGTCACGGGCGTATTGGCAGACCCACTACTGGATTTGTTTTCGGGACCGACTTTGATCGCGGAAAACGACTCGTGGGCGCTGGCGCCGAATCTCGCGGCCATTCAAGCGGTCAATGGGCACTTCCTGGGCACCTTTGTTCTCAACCCCAAGGACGCCGTGCTGCTCAGTCCCTTGGCGGCAAACAGCACAGGTTACACCGCCCAGGTCAAAGGCGCGGACGGTGGAACCGGCGTGGCGCTGGTGGAGGTTTTTGATACTGACACGGCGGACCCGGGCACCCCGGAGTTTGGCGCCCAACCGCGGTTGACCAATATATCCGCGCGTTCTCAAGTCGGCACGGGTGGAGCGGTTTTGATCGCCGGCTTTATCATCAACGGCAACGTCCCCAAACGCATCATGCTTCGCGCCTCGGGGCCTACCTTGGCGAATTTCGGGCTTTCCGGTTTATTGGCCGATCCCATCCTGGAGTTACATGACGTGAGCGGACGCATCGTGGCGCAGAACGATAGCTGGTCGGCCTCGCCGAATATTCCCCAGATCGTGGCGGTGGCGGGTGATAAACTGGGTTCTTATACGTTGGATGCGAAAGACGCGGTCCTCATCGTGACCTTACCTCCGGGTAGCTACACCGCGATTGGCCGCGGGGTGAACGACGGCACCGGCGTGGCGCTGATCGAGGTGTTTGATCTCGATTGAGAGCGAAATCGGCCGGCGCGGGTGGAACAAGCAGGGCACTTCGCTGGGGTCCGACCGGGGCGAAGCCGTTATCCTGAACCAGGGTGTCGATCCGATCCCACCACCCCTAGAAAACTGAGCTTCACGTTTTCCTCCCGAAGGAGAAATGGGGCGGTCAACGGGATTCGAACCCGCGACCCCTAGAATCACAATCTAGTGCTCTAACCAGCTGAGCTATGACCGCCGTGAAGAGTCGCGCAATTTCTAGGGGCGCTGGACCTCTGTCAATCCCTTCTTCCAGTTCTGTTTTATCCCCCGGCGGAATGCTTTTTCAGGTGGACGCCACCGCGCCCACGCGTTGCGCGCGAAGCCGCAGGGCCTCGTAGATCGGTTCGGATTTCATGCCCTCCGCAATCCCGTAGGCGATCAGGCAAGAGACGAGAAGCGGGAGCATAAAGCCGTATTCGCCGGTCAATTCCACCATCAACACGATTCCGGTGAGCGGGGCGCGGACGGTCGCGGTGAAGAGAGCGCCCATGCCCAGAACTGCGAAAACCTCGGGGTGGGGTATCCACGCGGGAACGACGCTTTGGGCGGCTTGGCCCATCCAGAGACCGCCGATCGAGCCGAGAACGAGGAGCGGGGCAAAGATCCCGCCGGCTGCGCCCGAGCCATAACTCACCATGGTCAAGAGAAACCGGGCCGCGAGCAAGACGAGCAGCCAGCGCGTGATGAGGGTGCCGGTGACCGCGGCTTCGACCAGAGGGTTGCCGGAACCGATGATGCGCGGAAAAAATCCGCCAATGATCCCGACCACGAGCCCGGCCACCGCGCCAGGAACCCAGCTGGGAAATTTTCGCAAACTCTCTTGCAGATTGAGACTGAAGAGGAGGCAGCGATTGAAGCCCACGCCCGCGAAACCAGCGACCGCCCCAACGATTGCGGCCATGGGCAGAGCGGAGGTGCCGGGCGCGCTGACCACGTGCAAAGGGAGCACAGGCAATTCGCCCATCAAGAGGCGCGCGACGATGTCCGCCGAAACTGAAGCCAAGAAGGCCGCGACGAAGATCACCGGCGTGAAGCTACCCTGAAGCTCTTCGAGAACAAAAATCATTCCGGCGAGAGGGGCATTGAACGCGGCGGACAGACCGGCGCCTGCCCCGGCGCTGATCAGTGCCTTTCGTTCGCCTTCGCCCGCCTTGACGCGAAGCAGTTCGGCTACGCCCAATGCGGTGGCTCCGCCCATCTGGATGGTGGGGCCCTCGCGCCCCAGCGCCATTCCTCCGCCGATCGCCGCGACGCCGCCCGCGAATTTAATCAGCAGGACGCGCAGCCAGCGCAGCGGGCGTTCGCCGAGGAGGACTGATTTTAAATGCGGAATCCCGCTGCCGGCGGCCTCGGGGCAAAAGCGCCGGACCAGTCCGACCGCCACCGCACCCATCGCCACGCCGAATACGATGGAAAAAGCGACGCGGCCACCCGGGCTCAAAGCGTCCACGATGCGGAGGCGTAGTGCTTCGATCGCGACCAAAGTCCAGCGAAAGGCGGAGGCTACCAGGCCGGAGGTGATGCCGACGCAAAGCGCTTTTCCCAAAATGTGCCGACGCCTGACTTCATTGGTGTTGAGCCCAAAAGTCGGGTTCGAACTCGTGTTCATTCCGGAGACTCCACGCCGCCGCCGCCAAGGGGACAAGCCAGATTCCGTCGCCCCTTTTACCTAGAGCCGCGATACCGGATCGCTCGCGGTGTAGGCGCCGAACCACTACTAGGGCACCGATGGCCGAGGGAGCAGTATCATAATCAGGCCTACGTTGGGTTTGTCTGCCCAGACGAGGAGCCAACCCTTCCCGTGGGGGTCGACGGATTTACCCGTTGCGAAATTCGGATTTTGCCAGATCGTTCCTCGGCTCATGCAGCGGCTGCGGATAGTGACTTATAACATCGCTCACGGCCGAGGCCTCCAGCCCATTCAAGGACTGACCGGGCGGCGGAAGATTCGCTCTAATCTTTTAAAAATCGCTAAGCTGCTGACCGACCTGCGCCCCGATATCGTCGCGCTGCAGGAGATCGACGAGAATTCCAGTTGGGCGGGAAGCTTCGATCACCTCTCGTTTCTCCGCGAGTTCACCGGACTGCCCCACGCCGTATTCGGGATCAACAATCGGCGCACGGGTTTGCTCAAGCTGAGCTACGGGAACGCGATTTTGTCGCGGTATCCAATTGTCGAATCGGAGAACGTGGTCTTCGGACGGAAGACGGTGGGCGAAAAAGGATTTCTTTTTGCCGAGATCGATGTACCCGGTGGACGGTTACCGCTCCTGAATATGCACCTGCACTACCGGTCGCGCGCGCACCGGATCAAGCAGATCGAAAAAGTGATGCACTACGTCACCCACAAGCGATTGCACCGAAAAGCGCATTGGCTGATCCCGCCCGTGGTTTGTGGCGACATGAATAATCCGTCGCACAAGGACGATGCCACCTCCTCGCTGATGAGTTATTTTTCGCAACACGGACATTACACCCTGCACCCACAGCGGGCCCGCACCTTTCCTTCGCCCATGCCGCGCCGAACCTTGGATTTTGTTTTTCTGCCTCCCGGTTGCTGCGAGGTCTACTGTTTGGTCGTCCGCTCCTGGCTCTCCGATCACCGACCTGTGATGGTGGAGTTCAAGCTGACCTGAGGCCGAGGCTGGAAAAATCTCTTTGCGCCGTCCGGGGCTTTTGAGTGATCTCGGCAGCTCAGCCGCCCGGCGGCTTTCCCCTCCATGGACCGTATTGCCCAGACCTTTGCCCGTGCCCGTTCCGAAAACCGCGCCTGCTTCGTCGCGTACCTGTGCGCTGGCGACCCAGACTTTGAAACCTCGGTGGAGGCCTGCCGTACGCTGGTGCAAAACGGGGTCGACATCCTCGAGCTCGGCGTGCCGTTTTCCGATCCTCTGGCGGACGGCCTAACCAATCAGCTCGCCGCCCAACGCGCGCTGGAGAGCGGCATGACCGCGGCGCGAGTTTTTGAATTGGTACGGCGGATACGCTCCTTCAGCGAAATCCCGATTGTATTTTATACCTACTACAACTTGGTTTTTTCCAATGGCGTCGAGGCCTATATCGCTGCGGCCAAGGCGGCCGGAGTGGACGGGGTCTTGACCCTGGACCTTCCGCCGGAGGAGTCGAGCGACGTGGCAGTGGCCTGCCGGAAACACGGACTGAAGACGGTGTTCATTGTTGCTCCCACCACGCCCGCAACGCGTCTGCCCAAGATCGCCGCGGCCGCGACGGGGTTTATCTATTATGTTTCCCGCGAGGGCGTGACCGGGGTGCGCGATCAGGTTGCGGCCAACATTCCCGAGGCGCTCGCGAGTATCCGCGCCGCCATTACCTTGCCCGTGGTGGTCGGATTCGGAATTTCCTCTCGCGCCCACGTCGCGCAGGTCGCGGCCAGCGCGGACGGCGTGGTGGTGGGGAGCGCGCTGGTGAATTGTATCCGCGACAACCTGAAGGATAAAACGCGGATCGCTCCGGCGTTGGCGGCGAAATGCACCGAACTTGTGGCCGGCGTGCGTCGATGACGACCTAGCCCATGCCACGCACCGTTCTTCTCATCGACGACGATCGGCTGCAGTGCAGGCTGGTGGAGGGTCTTTTTGCCCACTTTCCCGGGACGCCGTTCGAATTGGAGTGGGCAAACAACTACACCGATGGATTGAGCAAGTTACTCAAGGGCGACTACGCCGCTTGCTTGCTCGATTATCAGCTGGGCGAGCGCGACGGGCTGGAGTTGATCCGCGAGGCGATCGCCAACGGCTGCCACGTCCCGATCATCTTTCTGACCGCGGAAACGGGAGCCGGCATTGACATCGAAGCCTTGAATGCGGGCGCCTTGGACTACTTGGTCAAAGGGGAGATCAATCCGCGGACCTTGGAGCGCTCCTTGCGTTATGCGTTGAAATTGGCCGAGACCATGGAGGCGCTGCGTCAGCTCGCGACTCACGACGAGCTCACCGGTTTGTTGAATCGACGGGAATTTGTGCGCGTGTTGAAAGAAGAGGAAGATCGGGCCCGGCGGTTCATGCGCCCACTTTCGATCCTGTTTCTCGACGTGGATTTTTTCAAGAAGGTGAACGACACCTACGGCCACGCCGCGGGCGACGAGGTGCTGCGGGAGGTGGTGCGCCGGGTTTCCGAACAGATCCGCTCCGTCGACCGCCTGGCGCGGATCGGAGGCGAGGAGTTTGCCGTTATGCTGGCGGAGGCAAACGAAGCGATGGCGCTCGATGTCGCGCGCAGAATCGTGGCCGCGGTCGAAAGCACTCCAGTGAAACTGTCGGACGGCACCCGGTTTGGTGTGACACTCAGCGCGGGCGCGGCCGAGATGGAAGGCGTCTTGGTCCGAGCGGACGAGCTGCTCGCGCGCGCGGACCGGGCGTTGTATGCGGCCAAGGCCCGAGGAAGAAATCGCGCCGTGTCCGCGGCGGAGCTGGGGTAGGGCGCAAGGTGCCGCGGACCCTACGAGCCGTTAAATTACGACCCGCTGGTGGCCTGAGTCAGACGTGACTCGGGGTGAGCGCGAGCGAGTCGCCTTGAACGTATCAACTTGTCACTACACTAGAAGGACCGGCGTCGGTGGCGGGAGCTTCCGCGAGTTCGGGGGCTTCTTCTTCCATCGGGTACTGCAGGCAAAATTTTGCGAAATCGATCAGCTCGAAGCGACCGTCGTAATGCTCGACGATTCCGGTCAGCGATTCGACCCAGTCGCCGGAGTTGAGGTAGTGAATGTCGCCCAGCATTTTGTCCGCCGCGGTGTGGATGTGTCCGCAGATCACGCCGCCGCAGCCGCGGCTCCGGGCGAGTTGAGCGATGTGTGTTTCGAAACTGGATACGTGGCTGACGGCCGACTTGACCCGGGCTTTGACCGCTTTGCTGAGGGAATAATATTCCTTGCCCTGCCAGGCGCGCCAGAAGTTGTAGAGGCGGTTGATCCGCATCAGCATGCGGTAGCCCCAGTCTCCGATGTAGGCGAGGAAGACGAAATTCTTCGTCACGGTGTCAAAAACGTCGCCGTGGAGGACGAGGTATTTGCCGCGCGGGGTCTCGTGCACGAACTCCTCGAGGATGCGGAGGTTTTCGAAGTCGAGCGGTAGTATCTTGGCCAATACGTCGTCGTGGTTGCCGCGGAGATAAATCACGTCGGTGTCCCGCTTCTCCAGCTTCTTCAGAATCAAACGGACAAAGCGGGTGTGCGTCTTCGGCCAATACCCGGTTTTCTTCAGCCGCCAGCCATCCAAAATGTCGCCATTCAGGATCAGGCGATCGCACCGGGTGTATTTGAGAAAATGATTCACCTCCCGAATCTTGCAGTCGAAGGTGCCGAGGTGGACGTCAGATATGATGACGGTTTTGACTTTCAGTGGTTTGACGTCCATCGGTCGTAGGCGTTGAGCGATGATAGCAAAAACCGCGTCGCCCGCCTAGGGGCCGCGCTGAAACGTCACGGAAACGTTACCGGCTGAAACCGGCACTTTGGGAACCATAATGCGCAAGCTGCGGGGCAGGACGGAGACCTGAATGATTTTCCCGGTTTCATGAGTTTCGCCGTCGGTGTGGAGCAGGCCGGGGAGGGGACGCTCGATCGTGAAATGCGAGCCACGCATGCGCTGAACGCTGGGGCTGCCCCCGATCGATTTGGTGAAAAGTCGGACAACGAGAGGGACAGCGTTGAAAAAATCCACGCTCTTCAGGACGGTGACGTCGAAGCGTCCGTCGTCGACCTGCGCTCCCGGCGCGATGAAGCAGTCGTTCCCGTACTGATCCGAGTTGGCGATCGAGATGATGAAGGCCCGCGTCTGGACGCAGGCGCTGCCGTTGCGAATCACGTAGTTCTGCGATCGAAAACGAAAGAAGGCGTTGAAGGTGGTGCGGACGTACGCGCCCAGACCGCGGCGGTGGAGACGGTTGAACCGGTGACTGATCTCCGCGTCGAAACCGATGCCCATCGCATTGAAAAAAGGGATACCGTTGGCCAGGCCGGTATCGATTGTGCGCGGCTCTCCTCGAAGCAGGGTGCGAAAGGCGCCTCGACCCGGTCCGGGGATGCCGAGGTGACGTCCCAGGCCGTTGCCCGAGCCGCAGGGAATCAGTCCCAGCGCAGCCTCGGTGCCCACCAAGGCGGTGGCCACTTCGTTCATCGTGCCGTCGCCGCCGATCGCGACGACCAGTCCGCAGCCCTCTTCCACCGCGCGACGCGCCAGCTCCGTCGCGTGCCGAGGACGTTCGGTCAGGACCACTTCGGCATCGAGCTGGTGCTCGACGATGAATTCCTGGGCCCGCTTCAGCAGATAGGGATTTCGTTGGTTGTGCCCGGAGCGAGGGTTGAAAATGAACCGGGTCTTCACGATCAGTTGGCCGCGAGTTGGATGGAGCTGGCTTGAAATCCGGCGAGCTCCAGAAGGTCGCGCTCGAGACCGTCGATCACATTTTCCCAGGAGATGCCCTCGGCGGTCTTGCGCGCTTCGCGTCCGAGTTTGGCGCGGAGAGCGGGATCGGTCGCGACGCCGGTGGCAGCCTCCACGAAGGCGGAGCTATCCCCCAGGGTGACCAGCCAACCGTTGTGAAGGTGACGAATGTAACGAGCGGCCGCGGCGTAGTTGAAAGCCACTACAGGCAGCCCGCTGGCCATCGACTCGGTCACGACATTGCCAAAGGTTTCGGTCAAGCTGGCGTAGAGAAAGAGATCGGCCGAGGCGTAGTGCGCAGCCAATTCTTCGCGCGGAAGAAACCCGGTGAACGCGATGTGCGGATTCTCGCGCGCGAGCTTTTTGCGCAGCGGGCCGTCGCTCACGATCACGAACTTAGCCGTCGGTTGAACTCGCCGGATCGCATCGAAGGCCTGGAGGAGCAACGGATAATTTTTCTCCGGAGCCAAGCGACTGACATGCACGACGAGAAGATCCTGAGGACCGGCACCGTATTTGGCGCGCAGGCTCTCACTGCGATGCGCGGGCGAAAAGACCTGCGTATTCACTCCTCGGGCGAGCAGACGCATGTTCTTGAAACCATCGCGGGCGAGTTCGTCGTTCAGCTCCGTGGTGGGAGAGAGGGTGGCGAGCGTCCGGTTGTGAAAATGGCGCAGATAGCCGAGCGCAATTCGCGCGAGAAAAGGAAAACCGTAGTGCCGGCTGTAGCTGTGAAAGTTGGTGTGAAAGCTGGAGCTGATCGGAATCCCCAAGCGCCGTGCGGCCATCAGCGCGGAGTAGCCGAGGGGACCTTCGGTCGCGATGTGAACCAAATCGGGACGTAGTTTTTTCCAACTACGCACTAGGGCATTGCGGACGGGGAGACCGAGCCGCAGCATGGGATAACCCGGGATGGGGATGCCGCGAAAGAGTTCCTCGGCATAGGTTTTGCCGGATGTCGGCTGCTCGTTTGCGGACTGGCGCGGCCGAATGACGGTCAAGGTGTGATCTCGTCGAGCCAGCCCTTCCACCAAGTGGCTCAGAGTCATCGCTACGCCGTTGATTTCCGGCGGATAAGTTTCGGTAACGAGAGCGATTTTCAAACGAGTGAAAAGGATCTGCGGGTTCTCGGTGTTCCATTTAATCGGATCGCGCAAAGGCAAACTAAGGAAGAATCAACAATATCACCGGGTTGTAACAGAAGGATCGGGGTTTGGCCGGAGGACGCGGAAGTTTCTGATCTCGATCTGCGCGTTGACTGTCCTGAGGCCAAACCACCCTGCGTTTAGGGGCTGGGGATCGCGGAAAGTGAAGAGCACCTCACCGTCGCGGAGGAATTTTGCCACGCCATTCTGAGCCACGAGTTCGAGGTGATAAACGTGATCGGCCTCGAGCAGAACGCGTTTGTCGCGAAGGTCGTGCTCCGCCAGGAGGGGTTTGTTTCCCTTGCCCAGATAGCGTCGAAAGCGAGTGGTGGAGTTGCTGTTCCCTCCGTAGCCCACGTAGTAGGTCTGCAGCGCGTCATACTCGCTGAAGGCGCCGGTGCGCGGGTGCGCGGGATGGAAGAGGTCGTCTGGCTGAGTCGGATCGGACGCCATCCAAAAACAGTTGAGATCCGAGACCCGCCCGGTTGACCGGACGATGGCGTCATAACCAATGGATACAGGCGCGGTCAGCTTCGGCCGGAACCAGACGGTGCAACCCTCGATATCGTGAATGAGCAGGACGCCGTCACGGGCCTCCACTGTGCCGCCGGGTCGTTGTTCGACCACCCATTGGTCCAGATTCTTCAAGTTGTCGGAGAAGAGCGTTGTCTCGGCCGCGAGGGCGTTGGCCCACGCGAACAGAAGCGCGAGGTGGAGCTTGGCCCGGGAAGGGAACATCCCCAGAGTCTACCCTGCGTATGCCGGTGCCCAACGAAAAAGTTCTGTACGTCCTGACCGGTCCAACCGCGGTGGGAAAGTCAGAGCTCTCGCTCGGTTGGGCGGAGAAGAACGAAGCGGAAATCATTTCCTGTGATTCCCTCCTGTTTTATCGCGGGATGGACATCGGTACGGCCAAACCCACGCAGGCGGAGCTGGCTCGCGTTCCTCATCATCTGATCGACGTCTGCGAGGTGACCGAGCGCATGGACGTGACCCGCTATATCGAAGCCGTCCGCCGGACTTTGTCGGAACTGGCCCTGCGTGGACGCCGGGTGCTGGTGGTCGGCGGCAGCGGGTTTTATCTGCGGGCCTTTTTCTCCCCGGTCGCGGACGACGTGGTCGTGCCGCCGGAACTGAGGGCGGAATTGGAAGCGCGGCTGCAAACCCGAGGACGAGCGGATCTGGTCGCTGAACTCGCTTCACTCGATCCGGAAAGTATTCGTTCGATCGATACGAGTAATCCGCGTCGCGTTCTCCGCGCGCTGGAGCGATGCCGAGCTACCGGACGTTCTCTGGCTGAGCTGGCGGCAGATTTCGCGCGCCAGCCGCGACCCTTTGCCGACTGGATGCCCCAGCTGACCCGTTTGGATCGCCCTCCCGAGGAACTCAACGCTCGCATCGTCCAACGGGTGAACGCGATGCTTCAGGCCGGTTTAGTCGCGGAAGTGCGCCGGCTGATCGAAGCCGGTTTGAAAACCAACCTCAGTGCCGCGCGGGCGATCGGTTATCGCGAGACGATCGACCTCCTGGAAGGCCGGCTACCCGAGTCTGAGTTGGCCGGTGCGATCATCCAGAACACCCGCGCCCTGGTGAAAAAACAACGCACCTGGTTCCGTACCCAGATTCCGGAGCACCGTGTGATAAATCCGGATACGAGCCAGCGGGACGATTTATTCGAAGTAAAAGCCTGAAGCCGGAAGTCGGTTAACTAAATCGCCAGTGAAGGCGGGTGGGAGACCATCACCTCAATCTTTCGTCTTCACTCGCTTAAAGTTTGACCCACGGCCGACCGCTTTCTCTGCTCTGCCTCATCTTCCTGTTCGCCGCGTCTGGGATGGACGCGCGCTTCACCGATGCCTCCGCCTTTCTCTCACTCTCGCGGCTCCTTTCTCCTCGTGGAGGAATGTTTCGTCCAGGCTGATGGCAGGTTTCTCGAGGCGCTGAGGAATTTTGCTGTTCCTGAGGTTTTAGCCGCCTTCGCCGAGCGCTGGAAGAAAGACCCGCGGCCCTGGGCGCGAGCTCAACTGCTCGCCTACCTCGAACAACCGCTCGACTGCCAGGGACACCAACCCCTGGTCAAACGTCTGTTCAAGGACGCCGAAGCGCGCCGGGACGACGAGCTCATGGCGGCTTTCCTGGTTGCATTCGACGTCATGGTCCGGCGGGAGCGTCGAAGGAGCTGGCGGTGGAACCGCGATACCCATTCCGCCGACGACATCGAATACTTGGCGACCCCGCGCAACACCTTACCGGGCGCCCCGAGCACGTCGGCCACTGATCCGAAAACCGGGAAAACCGTCGGCGCCTTCAAACCGCTCCACGGATATCGGAGCGGTCTCCTCTTCACGCATCGCACCCGCTACTACCTGCGTCGCCGGGCTTGGCGCTACTTTCGCTGGTTGGGTTACTCTCGCCCCGCCGATTATCCCCGCGTCATTGCGGTGGCACTACAGCACTACCGCGACGTCCATCTCGCCCGGGGCGAAAACATCTTGGACAGTTGGGCGCTGCTCAACATCTGTTACCGCGACTGCGACGCGCTGGAATTCGATCCGGTCCATATTCGGCTCAAAGACGGGCGGACGCTCGCCGAGTTGAAAGCCGCCCCCCGGTTTCCGACGTCCTGGGCCACTCCGGACGCGCTCCGGCTCCTCCTCGGCTTGGTCAGTCGGGCCCGCGCCCACCTGGTGCGAATGTGGGCGATGGAGCTTTTCCAGCGGGTGCGTCAAACCGTGGAGATCGATCTTTCCGCCGAGGAGCTGCTCGGCCTGCTCGATCACGACGATGAACGGGTCCAGCAATTCGGCGCCGAGCTCTTCACTGCGAAAACCGGCCTGGAAAAGTTGCCCGTCGCGACCTGGCTTCGGCTCCTCTCCACGAAAAACCTGACCGCCCTCGCCACGCTCACCGCGGCGTTTTCCCGGCATGTCAGCGGCGAGCGCCTGACCTTGGAGCAGTGTCTCGATCTGGCCTGCGCGAAACCGGTGCCTTTGGCTCGCCTGGGCCAACGCTATCTTTTCGTCCGCACTCTCGCACCCTCCGATATTCCCGCGTTGGGACGCTTGGCTGAGGCGCGCTGTCCTGCGGCCGCCGGAGAATTGACGCAGTGGGCCTTGAACCTCCTCGGCACTGGCGAGCGTTACGACGTGACGACCGTCTGCCGTTTCTTCGATAGCCTTTGTGAGGAAACGCGAGCCGCCGCCTGGACTTGGGTTTTGTCGTTGTTGGGCTCCGCTGGATACAATGACCCTGTGCTTTGGAGTCGGCTGGCCGAGACGCCGTTCGAGGACCTCCGGCTCAAGCTGATCGACCAGCTCGCTCTCCGAGCCAAAACCCCCGAGCTCTCCGCCGACCAGCTCGCCCCCGTCTGGTGCGCGGTGCTCCTCGGCGTCCACCGAGGCGGTCGGCAAAAATTGAAGGCGGTGCGCGAGATCGCCGAAGCGGTGGCCCGTCGCCCGGAAAGCGCGAGCCAGTTGTTGCCTGTCCTTGTCGTCGCGGTGCGCTCGGTCCGCGGTCCCGAAATGCGCGCCGGCCTGGCCGCCGTCATGACGCTGCTGGAAGCGCGTCCTGAGCTGGTGGATACGGTCCGCGCGGGTTTGCCCGAACTGCAATTTAAACTGGGCGAGGTTGCCGCGTGAACCTCGCCTTTGCCTATCTCGGCCGGAGCGGACTGCAGGGCTCGAACCTGAGTTTCTCGCCCAATCTTTCCCGCGAACCGGTGGCCTTCGACGCCGCGCTCAAGCGGCCTCAGCGTTTCCGTGAAGCCATCTCCGCGCTGCACGACGTGGTGATCAGCGATCATCGTTTCAAACGACGCGACAAATCCGCCTACGAGGCCTGGAAAGCGGGCGAGGCGGAGCGGATTTCGTCCTTGCGGGCGAACACTCTCAAACAGGCCAAGGCCGACATCCTCACCCGGCGCGCTCAACCGGTGCCGCCCGATCTCGAGGACCGCTTCAAGCAGGTCTGCAAGACTTACTGGGGCGCGCGGCAGTCGTATGCCTCGTATTTGCGCGAGCACGACATGGACCTTTGGCGGAAACTGATGCCCTGCGACCCGGTGATCACCGTCGCCTCGGACGTGGTTTTCTTCGAGTGTTTCTCGGCCGACGAGTCGAGCTACGGCTGCCTGACGGTCGACCGCAACGACGGCTTCGGCGCCTCCGAGAATCTGCAGTTGGGCACGACCAACGTGGATTATTCCTGGGACCTCTACCACGAGTTCCAGGCCCTGCGCTCGTATCGAGAAACTCGATTCAAACTCGATCCCGCGGGTTTCAATGTCACCACTCAGGGCGGCGACGAATACCGGGAGGAAAAGATCGATTTGCCGAAAGGCTGGCTCCGCGGCTTCATGCAGCTCCAGGCCGCGATGGCCCTGCCCATGCGGCGCGTCACCCTCACGCGCGAAGCGGTTTACTCGCTGCTCGTCTGGCTCAAGCGCCACAAGGCCCGCACAAGTCCGCGCGCGTTGCGCTTCGAACAACCGCCCGGCCAGCCGCTGAGTTTGGTTCTGGAGCCCTGGGAGCAACGCATCCCCGTGCACGGCGGAGCGACCGACGGAGCGTGGAGCGAGCCGGTGCGCATCTGGGGACGTCAACGTCTCCTCGCCCTCGCGCGTCTCCTCCCGCTGGTCGAAAGCATCGACGTGTATTTGCTCGGCACGGGTTTTCCCAGCTTCTGGGTCGCGAAGATGGGCGAGATGCGGCTCACCTTGGGGCTCTCGGGTTGGACCGCGAACGATTGGACGCGCGGTTCGTCGCTCGACCTGCTCGCTCCGCCCGTGCCCGCCACGGCGCTCGAAGTCGAAAGCACCGCCGCGTTTCTTCAGAAAAACCGCGTGGCCAGTTTCGCTGCGATCGCCGCCGCCACTGCCCGCGCTCCCGCCGCGACCGCCGCCGCGCTCAACCACCTCGCGCACACCGGTCAAGTCATCCACGATCTCTCCGCCGGCCTCTACCGTTGGCGCCAAATCATGCCGCGCGTGCTCGGTGAAGCAGAACTGGGACCCGAGAACGAAGAGGTCACCGCGTCTCGCGACATCCTCGCGCGAAAGAGTGTCGTGGTGGAAACCCGGACCGCCGCGCCTTCCGGTGGAACGATTTTCACCGGCAAAGTGAGCGGCACTCCGGTCGAGCTGCTGATCGATGCCGACGGACGGATCAAACGCGGGCGCTGCCTCTGTTCTCATTTTCGCAAAGCTGGACTGCGCATGGGTCCCTGTCGGCACCTGCTGGCGCTGCGCTGGACGGCTTTCAATCCGGCACCCGAACCAGCGACCGCGACGAGCTGGTTTGACCGCCTCCGCGGGTCAGCCCAACGGAAAGGAGGCGCGCGAGAATCCAACTTTTGAGAGTGGCGGGCTGGCCTTCGCTGAGACCACCATGCTGCGGCGTTCCGCCGCGGTTGCGTTTGCCTAGCCATGCTTCCCCAGTCCCGTTGTTCGTTTGGCCGAGTCCGCTCCTATCGCGTGCGGCCAAAACGACCCAAGGGTCCCGCCCGCGATAGGAGCGGACTCGGCCTTGGTTAACGGCCCTGGTCCTGAGCGAGAAGTCATCGAAGCCACCCGCCACTCTCATCCTTTTCTCCGCGCGTCATACCGCCATGGGACTTTTCTCTTTCTTCCGAAACCTCTTTGGCCCTGGTCCGTCCTCGCCCAAGCAACCGACGCCCGGTTCCCCGGCGAGGCCACCGACCGGCACGCCCTACCAGCCACCCGTCCCGCCGACGGTGCCCGCGCGGTCTTCGCCCCAGCCGCGTAACAACCGATCGAATACGCCGCCGACGCCTCCTCCTCGGGCCCCTATTCCGCCGGCTCTGCCCGAGCCCCACGTGAAGCTGAATTTGGACGCGGGGCAGTTCACGCCTCTGAGCCCGGACGAGGTGAGAAAACGCGCCGCCGGGCTGCAGTGGAACTGGTCCGCCGTGAATTTCGATCGGCGCGACCAGATCCCGTCGGCCGGAGAACCGCGCACTCAACTGATCGACCGCGCCCTCGTCGCCCAGGGGCTGCTCACGCCCGAACAGCTCGTGGAAATTCACGAGGTCGGCGCGCAATGGGCAGAGGTGCGGCCGGAACTCGCCGGGCTCCACAATATCGCGGCCAATGCTGTCCTCGCCGACGCCGCCGAACGGCAACGGCGCAAAGAACAAAAGAAAGCCGAAGCCGCCCAACGCCGGGAGCAACGCGCCTCAGCCATCGCGCAGCGCAAACTCACCGACATCGTTTTCCTTGGGCGCGGCGTTTCCGGCGGCCTGGCTGATCGTCGGGCCAACATCGAGAAACTCGGCTCCCTCGGTTTGCCGGTGCTCGCGAGTCCGGCCGATGTGGCCCAAGCCCTCGAGCTGGAAATCTCGCGGTTGCGTTGGCTCGCTTTCCACAGCGAAGCCACCGCCGTCAGCCACTACGTTCGCTTCCAGATTCCCAAGAAAAGCGGTGGCACGCGCGAACTCGCCGCGCCGCACCGGGACATGGCCCAGTGCCAGGAGTGGATCCGTATCAATATTCTGGATCGGGTGGCGCTGCACGACGCCGCCCACGGCTTCGTTCACGGCCGGAATATCGTCAGCAACGCCCAGCCGCACGTGCAACAGGCGGCGGTGGTGAACGCCGACCTCAAAGATTTCTTCCCGAGCATCACCTTCCCTCGGGTGAAGGGTGTTTTCCAACAGCTCGGCTACTCCCCGGCCGCGGCGACCGTCTTAGCGCTGCTCTGCACCGAATGTCCCCGGCGTCAGGTGACCTTCGACGGCCGAATGCTCTACGTCGCCACCGGCCCGAGAGGACTGCCCCAGGGCGCCTGCACCAGTCCCGCGCTCAGTAATTTGGTGGCCCGCGGACTCGACGGTCGGCTGGCTGGCCTCGCGCGCAAACTGGGATGGAATTACACGCGCTACGCGGACGACCTCACGTTTTCCGCCAGCGGAGAGGCGACTGCCAAGACCGGTTGGATGCTCGCCCGGCTCCGGCACATCGTGGAGGAAGAAAACTTCGCGGTGAACGAGAAGAAGACCCGTGTCCAACGTCCGAATACGCAGCAGACGGTCACGGGCATCGTGGTGAACCAGCGCCCGAATGTTTCCCGGGAAACCGTGCGCCGCTTGCGCGCCATCTTGCATCGGGCAAAAACCGAAGGGCTCGCCGCGCAAAACCGCGAGCAGCACCCCCATTTTGAATCCTGGCTCGTCGGCATGATTGCCTACGTCAACATGGTGAACCCCGCTCGCGGCGCGGAGTTGAAAGCTGAATACGAAGCGTTGAGGCCGTAGACTTTGCGACGAGTCTGGTGAGGCTTAAAACCTCCAGCAGCGTAAGAAAACGCAACACGCACGGCTAATCCGCGGCCCGAATCACGTAACATTCTCGTCCTTCGAGTATCACCCACTCGGCTTGTTCTGGTGGAGGGTCGCTCAAGAAAATCTCAGGAAACAGCAGTGTGTCGGAACGCACATCATAGATCATCCAGCGGGTTTGCTGAGGAGAGGTAGAGCGAGGAGGCAACTCGATCGCGAACCGGGTGGGTGTCGTCAGGGCTAATCGAATCGGCCGGTGAACCCGAGCCTGCTGCAGGGCATGAGCTGCTTGCACCGTAGACGAACGCTCCTTCTTCCGGACATTCAACAAAGCTACCGGCTCGGGTTGTTGAGATTTCGACTCACCCGTTTTCGGTCTTTGTAATGGTTTTTGGCTGCCCGAAGCCGAAGGTAACTCTGTCGCAACGGGATTTATTTTCAACAGGGGCGTGGTCTCCGATGCCTCAGAGGGTTCTGCGGCTCGCCTCATCGTTCTAGTCGATTTTTCAGCGAAAGTTCGCCAGACCACCGGCGCGAAAAGCCCAGCTAAAACCATCCCGAGCACCCACCGGCGGGGAAACGGGGTCTTTTTCGGAGTGATCGGATGCTCTCGCGAACGGCTTGGATGGGGGCCCTCGAAATTTTCAACCTGAAGAGGGTCGACCGTTGAAGGAGGCGATTGTAGTGGTTTTTTTGTTACACGAAAACGTTCGGAATCCTCCCGCCGCATCCACTGCTCCAAGCTACATTTGGGGCAGCGCCAAATCGGCGCTTTTCCATCAACGGGTGCATGCTTCGTTCCGCAACCGGTGCAGGTGGGGATATTGTAGCCATCTGCCAGCGCGGCGTTCAGCCAGGTATTCTGGTAATCGATCGATAATGAACGAAGCTGTCGGCAGAAATCCTCTGCGGTCCAAACCTTCACATTCTGCTGTTTCGCTTCTTTTTTGAGAAATCCGCCGATGCGACAAGTCGCGATCATATACCCCTCTCCGACGTTTGCTTTCCCCAGGACAAAAAAGAACGCACGCAGCACCTCGATCTGCAGGTCGGCGCGGGGACTCCAAGCCTTGCACTGCACAAGAGCTGCCGGATGGTCTTCCCGCCCTTTATAAAGGCGAATATCGATCCCTCCATCTCCGCCTAACTTTGATTCTTGAGCACGAAACCCCACGAAAGAAAAATAGAGCGCTGCCATTTCCTGGAAACGCTTCCACTCTAGCTGGCGAATCAACTCAGGTGTGATTTCCCGCACGGCGAAACAAGACGGACAAAAGCAAATCCGATAAAGATTACGAGTCGAGAGAACCCAAGAGAGTTTTTTGAGAAATCACGGAGTTCGGGACTCGTTTCAAAGGGGCGAGGCGGACTTACCGCGAGCCGGGGGAAACGTACGAAATCCAATGGCTCGTCTCCCGCTGCGGTGGAAGCTCCCCGAGAAGCTTAGACCGTTTTGAATCGTGTCCAAGACATACGGCAAGGGGTCGTGTCGTTGAAAACTCGATACTCGGATGTCGATTTTGTTGGGAACGCGGATGAACGGAACGCACGGCCCCCTCAACACCGTCCCCATGCCTTTGCGAATACGTCGCCGCCAAAATCGCCCGATCGATCGGCGGCCAGCGGAGTGGCCGCCCTACCTTAGGAAACGCAGGCGTGACCGTGGGTCCGCTCCGATGACCTCACTCCTGCAGCTGGATCCGGTAGTGCTGGAGCGAGGTGCCTTCGATGCGGGAGAGGTCGGCCAGTGCGTTGCGGAGGTTTACCTTGGCGAGAAGTTCGTCGACCCTCGCGGTGTCGAGTTGCTCTTGCGCTTCCTGAACCCGTCGGAAGGTGCTCAATCCGGCTTCGTAGCGGGCTTTTTCGAGGTCGAATTGGCGCTGGCTCAGGGTTGTAGCCAAACCGGAAATACGCACGCTTTCCTGGTTCGTCTCCACCGCACGCACCGCGGAACGTACCTCGACCAGAATGGATTGCTCGATCTGCTGGAGGTGAACTTGTTCGCGATTCAGGGCATTGGTGCTCAGTCGATAGCGCGCCCGGTCGGCCCGCAGGCCCCAGGGAAACGAGAGCGTGGCGTCGACTTGCCAGTCGTAGCCGTTGCGGTTCCATACACTGCTTGCAGCGGTGCCATAAGAGTGATCTCGAGCGGAGTAGCCCAGGTCGGCGCCGAGGTCTAGGGTGGGCAGGCGATTCCGACGCGCGACATCAGAGTCGATTTTCAGCTGCTGAATGAAGGTGCGGCTCGAGGCGTATTCCGGCGTGTTGTCGCGAGCGAGCTGATACGATCGTTCGGCGTTGATCACGGGAAGCGGATCCTCATTGAGACGGATGTCGCCTAAAGGTTGATTGAAACCAAAGGGCTCGATCACGGAAAGAAGCGCATCTTCGCGATCGTGCACGCCCTGCTCGCTAAGGAGCAGGTCGCGCCGGGCATTCGCCACGCCAACTTCCGCCTGCAGTACTTCTAGGTCGGTGGCGACGCCGCTGGTCCGACGGGACCGATTTTCATCGAGAAGTTTTTCCGCCACTTCCAAACTGAACCGCCGCACGATCCGTTGCTCGCGGGCAAAAGCCAGATTGTAGTAAGCGCTTTCCACCTGACGCACCACGGTCAGGACGGCGCTTTTGAGATCGAGGTTGGCCAAGGTGATTCCGAGCTTGGCGCGGTTGATTGCGGCGCGATTGGTCTGGATTCCGCCCCCGCGCAGAATCGGCTGACGGACCGAAAGCCCCACGTCGCTGTCGAAGGCGGGATTGGGCAATGTTCGAGACGGCGAAGACTTCGAACGGCTGAGGCTTCGGCTGAGAGACACGGTGGCGCCGGTGGACAGTTCCTGCGTTACACCAAGTCGGGTGGAGTCACCTTCGGATTTCGATTGAATGCTGACGATGTTTCCGGCGGCGTCGGTTGTCTCGGACGCGGTGGCCTGGCGCGAACCGGTGCGGCTGGTGGTGAGCTGCAGCGCGGGGTCAAAGGTCGCCCTTGCAATCAAGAGCGATTCTTTCGCGTTTTCCGTACCAAAACGCTGGATACGAAGGTCGAAATTTTTATCGAGCGCGCGGGAAACGCAGTCTTCCAAGCTCAGGACCGGTCCTTGGGCGGTGGGCTGTACGGCGGGGGAGGCTTGCTGGGCGGCCGGGGCCGTCAGCGGTGGCGGCGGTGGTGCGGCGGGTGCTCCCGATGTCGCCGGAGTTTGCTCCACCGCCTGAGCGGCGACCAGCAAAGGCGAAACGACCAAGGCGAGGAGGTGCGACGGACGGGGACGGAACGGCATGGTAAAGACGAGGGATCCTAGAGAGAACACCAATGACGGACGAATGGTTTCAATTTTATCAATCGCCTTGCGCCATGAGGGCGGACGCTGCCGGGGTGACCGGCGACCGCACGATGAAACTACGGTCAAAGATTTTAGCTTTACTCTCCCACGCAAGGTGATGCCCGCCCCTTAAAACGGAAAAACCACCGACCCGCCAGTCGATTCTCGACGGACGGTTCGGTGGTGAGAGAGACGATGAGGGCGGTCAGCGAAGCGCGGCCTGTGATTTCGCGGTTTCTGCGTCGATCAACTGGCGTATGTATTCGTTCGCATTGCTCGATGCCGTGCTTTGAGCGAGTTGAGTGCGGGCCGCGGTGTACTGAGGATTCTCGTCGTTGATCTCCGGCACTTTTTTATCCGCCGCGTAGACCAAAAGCCCGTTTCCGCTCTGCGCTCCGAGCATATCGGAGACGTCGCCTTTTTGGAGGTGTTCGAGGGCGTTCAGGGCCGCGAGATCGAGATCCTGAGGACGTTGGCGAACGGTGAACGCGGGGTGAAGTTTGGTTTCCACTTTCAGCCCTTGAGCGCTGGCCACGGCTTCCGCAGCTTTGTCGAAAGGTTCGCCAGCCTTGAGGCGGGCGGCGAGTTGGGTGCGGACCGTGCGGCCCACCTCAAAGAAGCGCTTGCGCTTTTCTTGTTCGACGTAGTCGGCGGCGACCTTGGCGCGGACCTCGGTCAACGCGGGTTCACGAGAAGGAATGGTTTCTTTCCAGATCAAGATCACGCTGCCGGTTTGGGTGGGAAGCGCGTCGGAGAAGAAGCGAGTTTTGTTCAAACGAAAGGCTTCTTCGCCGATCTGAGGGCTGCTTCCCAGGGCGGGCGGCACTTCGTTTTCGGAGAAAGGAGGAATGTCCTTCAAGGTGGCGTGCCGCTGCGCCGCGAGGGTGGACAATTCGGGGGAGCCGAAGGGGATTTTCCGTTCGTAGAGGAAAACGGCGAAGTCAGAGGCCTCTTTGGCCGCGAGGGTTTGAGCGCGTTCGAGCTTCAACGCCATCTCGACCTGCGGGCGCACCAACGCGTAGTCCGCGGCGGGATTAGGAGGCGTCGGCGGAGTGGGAGTCGGGAGTTTCTTGTCCTCCGCCGGCTTCGGGAAGCGGGCAGGGTTGCTGTCGTAATACGAGCGAACCTCCGGCTCGGTGACGTTCACCTGACTGAGATAAGACGCTGCCGGAAATTCCACCGCGCTAACGCTGACCTTGGCAGGGATTTGGTAAGTCGCGGCATTATCGGCAAAAAACTTGGTGAGCTCGGCGTCGGTCGGAGTGATCGCAGGATTGAAGCTCGCGTAGTTCAGTGTGGCGATACCGAGGGTCCAGCTGGTGTCGGTTGCGGCGAGGTTGCGTTTGACCTCCGCCGGGAGAACAAAGCCAGGTCCGCCTAGAAGTTTTTGTACGCGTTCGACTCGGATATTGTCGGCCAGGACGCGGCTGATGTCTGCCTCAGTCGAGTTCGTGCCGCCTTTTTTTAGACCATCGCGAAACTCTGCGTATTTCTTGGCATCGAATTGGCCGTTCTCGCCGGAAAAACGAGACATCGACTTGATGTGATCGGCGATCTCCGTCTGGGTCGGCTCGGGAATATGCAGCTCGTTCGCCAGGGCGATCGCCGCGTATCGGCTCAATGCATACTGTTGAAGGCGACCTTCGTCCGGCGGCACGTATCCAATCAGCAGGTACACGCTGAGTTGAGCGTCGCCGAAGAGTTTCTTTTTGTCCTCATCCGAACCGAGATTTAGATCGAAGTAGGGCTGCCGAACCACCTTTCGCTCAGCGCCGCGAATGCCGGAGCCGGCTCCGATCGTGACGACGAAAGAGATGATGGTGACCGCGAGCAGCACTGCGAAAAGGGTTCGAAAATGGTGCTGAAACGTCTGCTGAATCCAGGTAATCATGGGGGAAGAAACCGTTCACGGTAGGGCGGCCAAGAGGGGTGTCAATCGGGGAGTCCACAGGGAAAGAGACCTGAATCTTTCTGGTTTCTCGCGCGGCGATCGTGGCCGTTCCCTAGGGCACCGGAGGCGCCACGAACGAGCGCAACCAGAGACAAAGTCGAAGCGGCGGAGTCGTCCCCCGGAACCTCGATGGGGCTCAGCCAGCGGGTTTTTTCTCGGTCCGCGGCGAGGCGGAAGGATCAAAGTTGTGCCGCGAGAACAAGGTATCGAGAGGGATGGTGAACAATTCCTCCTCGTTTAACTGGGCGAGTTGAGCCTCATACCGCTCCACCAGCGGATCCAGGCGGCCGATTCCTTCGCTGGCGGGATCCTGCCCGAAGTTTTCGAAACTGGTCTTGAAGTCTTTTAAGGTGATTCGACTGAGCGGCCGGGCGGGCTGATAAAGATAATCCGAAGAGCCGCTGTGGGGCGGGGGAGGGATAGGCGAGATGAGGTTCATGTCGACCAACCGGTTGAGGCATTCGTTCAAGACTTGGGTCGGCACTTTTACCGTGCTCCCGATTTCGGATACAGTCCCGGCGGGGAGGCAGGCTTGAAATCGCCGGGCGATCGTGAGCAAGACGACCAGCGTTAATTTCTCTCGCGTGAACTCGCTCAAGTTGCTCCAGGCCGCTTGGCTGTTCCGGAAATGGACGTTTTGCACCGCGTAACTGATTTGTCCGCCGACCAGCACGAACAGCCAGAAAACGTAGAGCCCAAACATCAGGACCGGCAGGAGCGCGAGCGGGCCGAAGAGGCTTCGGGTCATGTTCACCCGCGTGAAATAAGAGAACGCCAGGACGTTATTCAGCTCGAGCAATAGGGCGACGGCGAGCGCGCCGAGGAAAGCGGCGCGCCAGTAGACGTGGGTGTTGGGGATGAATCGGTAGAATAAGGTCAAGATGACGACCAAGAGCATCATGGAGAGCGCGGGAAGTAGGTGAGAGACGGCGCTCGCGACCTCGCTGCCGAAGGGAAGATGGCTGCTGAAATACGCCCCGAAGGTGGCGGCCGACATCGCTCCGACTGACCCGAAAAACAAAACCGCGCCGAGTGTGAGTATTGTCCAGTAGGATACAATCCGCACAAGCCACGATCGCCCTCGACGCACGCCCCAGATGTCGTTAAACACCTGCTCGACCGAGGTGAAAAGCAGGAGCACGATGATCAGCAGCGAGACCGTGCTGACCACCCCGCCGGCGCTGGAGCGTGTGCCGGCGATCGAGTTGTTGATAAAGGTGATGAGCTCTGGATTCACCACCAGCTTCTTGCCTGGCTTGGTCGCTTCCGAAGCGGCCTTGGCGCTATTGGAAGATTCGATCGAGACGTTGCTCTCTTCGTAATGGGAAATCTGTGGGGCGATGAATTTGATCAGGTCGTTGAGCTTGTCCGTGACCAATTCGTTGTTGTTCGACCCCATGGCAAATCCCGCGACCAACACGGCGATGCCGATCAAGGGGGCCAGACCGAGCAAGGTGCTGAAACTCAGGGCGGCCGCTCGGCTGGTGGCGCGAGTTTCGGCGAGCCCAGTCAGCGTGATCGAGATGACGCGAAGAAGCGCATAACACCGCCCGCGCAAGGAGCGATCGCGCAAGTAGGCCGTCTGCCAAATCTCCTTATGGTAGAGAAGAAACAGCCTTCTCCAGGTCAGCGAGAGCCGCGACTGCATGAGGAGAAGGTGATGCCTCCTCCGACTAAGTCAGCATATAATAAGCGAATCCCAACATGCCTGCCACGCCCAGGCCGACCGACAAACCGAGACCGGCGTAGCTGACGAAGATAGTGGTGAGATAGAGTCCCAGCGAGCCGGCCGCTACGGCGGCCAAGGGAACGAGTTCCCCTTGAGTCCAAAACATCAGGCCGAGGAAGCCGATAGCGAGCATGGCGCGGAATCGAATAAATGGATACACCGTGACCATCCCGAGCAGGAGGAGGAGCGATAAAACGAGATCGACTACGCCCAGATAGATGTAGGGCGTGAGGAGGATCTGCTCGGTCTCAAACGAAGAGATGATATCGATCGACGGAGTGATCAGTGCGACCACGCTGATCAACAGCATCAACATGCAGGCGTAGCGGCCGATGCGAGCGGCCCGCTCCATCACGTAGGTTTTGTCCCGTTTATCGCGAGTATCAGAGGTGCGACCCTCGGCCGCGGCCAACATGTCCGTCACAGTGATCGGAGGGCTCGCGTCCGATCCCGGATTGAGCGTCGCAATCCGATCCTTCGGCTTGACCGTCAGACGCCGTTTTTCGGGGAAAATGATGGCTCGGAGTTCCGGATTGCTGCCAATCGAGACCCATTGCTCATTGGTCGCCTCGTAGTAAAGCGTCTGCGGATCGACTTTCCCCGCTTCGGCCAACGATGAGAGTTGCTCTTGCGTGAACGGCCCGTGCGCTTCCGTTTCAGACGCCGTGCGGATATAAAATTCCTGCGTGGCCATGTGGGTCAATGTGGGTACTGGCGAAATGCCGGCAAGAGTTTTGTCGGAAAGCCCTGCCAAGCACAACCATGCTTCGCTTCTGGATGGACGGCGAGCGATTTTTTCACAGCCGCATTACATCCGTTGCAAGGTGCGCAGTCCGAGCAGGTGCAATCCCGTCTCCAGAATAAGTAAGGTCCGAGCGCACAGCAGTACCCGACGCGCGCGGATAGCTGGGTCGTCGACGATCACTTTATCCGCGGTGTAGAAGCCGCTGAAATCGCCCGCCAACTCGTAAAGGTACGTACTGAGAAAGTGGGGACGCAGATTGCTCGTCGCCAAAGCGAGGGCATCGGGAAATCTGACCAACTTGCGAGCGAGCGTCAGCTCCGTCGCGGTTTCGGGAGGCGTGGCCGCTGTTTCCCAAGCCGTGGTGGCGGAAGGATCGCCGAGATTAGCGCGGCGGAAGATGCTCCGTATCCGAGCTACCGCATACAACAGGTAGGGCGCAGTGTTGCCCTCGAGACTCAGCATTTTTTCCCAGGAAAAAACGTAGTCGCTCGAACGGTTTTGGGAGAGGTCGGCGTATTGGATCGAGGCAATACCGATCACTTCCGCGATGGCCCGCGATTCTTCTTCGGAGAACCGCTCGCCTTCAGGCCGCTCGGCGTTCTTGGCCTGGACGACCGCGAGGGCGCGCTCCTCCGCTTCATTGAGCAGGTCTTTCAACCGAATCGTGCCGCCATCGCGGGTTTTCAACGGCTTTCCGTTTTCGCCCAAGACGGCGCCGAACGTCACGTGGTTCAACTTTGGCACGCGCCGACCGGTTTGCCGGAACCATTTTTCCACCGTGAGGAAGAGTTGCTCGAAGTGGTCCGCTTGACGAAAGTCGGTCACGACCACGATGCCGTCGGCCTTGAAGTGCTCCGTCCGATACAACGCGGTCGCCAGGTCGGTGGAAGCGTAGTTGCTCGCTCCGTCGGTTTTTCGAATGATGAACGGCTGTTTGGCGTAGCGCGGATGTTCCGGGTGAAAAACGACCAGCGCGCCCTCGCTTTCTTCGGCCAACTTCAGCTCGGTCAGCGCGCGGTAGACCGGATCGACTTTGTCGTTGTAGAAGCTTTCGCCGAGGTAGTGGTCAAAACGGATACCGAGCCGTTGATAGATTTGGTCGAAAGCACGTTGACTGGCCTCGGTGAAACTCTGCCAGAGCGCTTTGTTTTCCGGATCTCCATTCTGCAATTTGACCAATTCCTGGCGGGCTTCTTCGAGGGCGGGAGAGCCGTCGGGCGTCGCGTCGTTGCCTAGCCGATACACCCGCTCCAACTCCTCGATCGCGTCCTGTTGGAAGGCGGTGGGATTGGCCCAGCGTTTGAAACCGTAGATCAGTTTGCCAAACTGCGTGCCCCAATCGCCGAGGTGGTTATCGCGAATCACCCGTGCTCCGCTGAAGGCGAGTAACCGGCAAATCGCTTCGCCGATCACGGCGGACCGAAGATGACCGACGTGCATCTGCTTGGCCGTGTTGGGCGAACTATAATCCACCACCCAAGTTTGACCCTGATAGTGCGTCGCCGCGCCCTGCTGGAGGGCCGCTTCGGTCCCATAGGTTCGCATCCACTCGAGCAAGGTCGCAGGCTTGGCGGCGAAGTTGATGAAACCAGGGCCGGCAATAGAAATATTATATTGATCCCGGATCTCGGCTTCCAATCCGGCGATCAACTTTTCTGATACAGCGCGCGGGTTCTGTTTCTCGCGTTTTGCGTAGGCCAAAACGCCGTTGGCCTGAAAATCTCCGTGCCGCGGATCGGCTGTTCTCACCTCGGGCGAGAAGAGCTGCGCATCCAGGCCAGCGGCGCCCGCGGCACGCGTGAGGGCCTTTTCAATATCTACAACAAGGTTGAACGAAACCGGCATCCCACCAATCAACGCGGCCGCTCTTCACCCGCGCAAGACCGGATTTGGCGGGGTAGATTTTCATCTTGTAGTGTCGCTTCAAAGACATGGTCCAAGGCAGATTAGGCTCGACAAATGACACTCGAATGGTTGACTCGTAGACTTTGCCGCCTGCCGGCATGCATCCGTTTTTTTAGACTAACTCATGAGTAAACGCACCCTGCCTCCCCGGAGGTTCATCAAGCCGTCATTCGAATTCCTGATCGAGAAGAAGCGAGACGGCGGCGAATTCAATCAAGAAGAAATTCGTTATATCATTGATAGCACGCTAGACGGGGAGATGCCTCAGCACCAGCTGGCAGCTCTCGCGATGGCGATCTACTTCCAAGGGATGTCGGCCCAGGAGACGGCCGATCTGACGGAGGAGATGATGCTTTCCGGAGAGGTCATCGACCTGTCGCACATTGCGAAACCGAAGATCGACAAGTATTCAACGGGTGGAGTCGGCGACAAAACCTCGCTGGTCCTCGTTCCGCTCGCGATGGCGAGTGGCGTGGTGGTGCCGATGATGTGCGGAGTCGAGCACGACTACGTCATCAATACGCTGGAAAAGCTGGCGGCGATTCCTGGGTTTAAGAGCAATCACACGATCGAGCAATTTTCCACGCAGCTGGCGAAGATCGGCGGAGCAATTGTCGCGCAGACCGAAGACCTCGCTCCGGCCGACGCGAAATTGTATGATCTCCGGAAGGAAACCGGAACGATTCCCAGCCTGCCTCTGATCACTGGCAGCGTGCTTTCCAAGAAGCTCGCCGAAGGTTCAGAAGGTTTGGTCATCGATGTGAAGTGGGGCAATGGCTCCTTCATCAAGGATCTCGAGCAAGCGAAACAATTGGCGCGTTCCATGACGCGTGTCGGTCGTTCGATGAAGCGTCGCTGCGTTGCGCTCGTCACCGACATGAATCAGCCGCTGGGTGACACGGTTGGTACCTCGCTCGAGGTCAAGGAAGCCATCCAGCTCCTCAAGGGCGAAGGACCCGAGGACATGAAGGAACTGGTGCTCAAACTCGGAATGGAGATCGTCCGCCTGGCCGGCGTGGCCGGTTCGACTCTGTCGGCCAAACAGACCGTCCAACGCCATTTGACCGATGGTTCGGCGCTGGAAAAGTTCAAGGAGATCGTCAAAGCCCAGGGTGGAGATGCGACTTATATCGACCACCCGGAGAAATTCCCGGCGGCGAAACACATCCGCAAACTGCCCGCTCCAAAGCGTGGATACGTGCACACCATCAACGCGGCGATGATCGCGCGGGGCGTGCATCTCCTCGGGGCCGGCAAAGAGACCGAACACGACAAGATCGATCATTCGGTTGGCGTCTCGGAGATCAAAAAGGTCGGCACGCAGGTCAAGCAGGGCGAGCCGCTGATGATGATCCACTACAACGACGAAGCGAAGCTCGAGCAGGCCTTGGAGTTTTTCAAGAATGCCTACCGCCTCGCGCCGAAACGCCCGACGCCACCGCCTTTGGTGGTCGAGCGTGTAGCGTAAAACTGGCTACGCGGTTTTTCTTTATCGGCCGACCGGCTTTCCCGGTCGGCTTTTTTTCTTTACGCGGGTCCCAGGCGCCGCTCTCGTGTTTACGTTTTGACGGGTGGATTGACTCTCCCCGGCCGCGGCTCGAGTTTGATTGCGAAACCTGCGCCAAGTGAGAGGCGAGTGTCAGCTGCAACCGAGGCGGACTCAAAATAATGCAGCCCGATGTGCGATGGGTGGAAATTGGGGTGGCAGGAAAAGACTCAGTCCGTAGCGTGGGTTGATGTCTGAAGATTTTCCTTCCTCCGAAAAAACGGAGAAGCCTGCACCTATTCCGATCGACCGTTCCACCTGGTCCAAGCCCTGGGCGCAGTTAAAATATTTCACGTTTCAGCCCGCTATTTTCCCTCGGCTTCTCGGACAGGTTTCGCCCGACGCCGAGCTCGGCGACCTGGTCACGGTCTACGATAAGGCCGGGCAACGGCTGGGTGCGGGCCTCTATAATCCGCGGGCCAAGATCCCGCTGCGCGTGGTGGCGCATGGCGCGGATCCGGTGGACGAATCCTACTTTGAAGTGGCCATTCGACGTGCGGTCGCGCTGCGCCGGGAATTGTTTAAATTAGACGAGGTCACTGACGCGTACCGCTTGATCAACTCCGACGGCGATGGCTTGAGCGGCCTGACCATCGATCGGTATGGAGAAACTCTTTTTTGCGATCTCTACAGTTACGGTATGGCCCTGCGTCTGCCGCGCTGGCTGCCGCTGCTTCACGAACTCGCGGGCACGCGTTTCGCGCGGGTGCACGTTGACCACGACCTCGGTAGCCTGGAAGGAATCAAGCCTTCGATATTCAATGAAACCAATGCGGCCGCGCCGCGACTGGTAAAGATTCGAGAGCATGGGGTGCGCTACGAGGTCGACTTTGCCGAAGGGCATAAGACCGGGTTCTTTTGTGACCAGCGCGACAACCGGAAGGCGATCGCGCGTTTCACCAAGGACGCCCGCGTGCTCGATCTCTGCTCGTACACCGGAGGTTTTTCCCTCTGCGCCAAGGTCCTGGGCGGCGCGGCCGACGTGACGGGCGTCGACCTGGACGAAAAGGCGGTCGAACAGGCCAAGCGGAACGCGAACCTGAATCAGGCGCGTATCAAGTGGGTTCATACCGACGCCTTCGCCTATGCCCGCCAGATGCTGCAGAACGGCGAGAAATGGGACGTGGTGGTGCTCGATCCGCCGAAGTTCATTTTCACTCGCGACGAGAGCGGAAACTGGGAAGGGCGGCAGAAGTATGAAGACCTGAACCAACTCGCGATTGGGTTGGTCAAGGCCGGTGGCATTTTCGTGACCTGCTCCTGCTCAGGCTTGCTGAGCCTGGAGGATTTTGAACAGCACGTGATCAAGGCGGCGCATCGGCAACATCGTCGGTTGCAGTTCTTCGACCGCACCAGCGCGGGGCCGGATCACCCGGTGTATTCAAATTGTTTGGAAAGCCGGTATTTAAAAGTGCTTTGGAGCCGGGTGATTTAGAGGGAGTGAACCTTGTTCTACTGCACGAAGCCGTGCTGCTGCGACGTAGCGGAAGCACCTCGCTTCCGTGCGATCGGAGTTGTAGCTGGGTCACTGATCAACAGGTTTGCTTGGTTGAAGCTCTCGATCCCCGGGGTCGGCGCCCCCGGCTACAACCAACAATTTCGGCAATTGGATTTTGGGGTCGCAAGGGCGGCCACAAAAAAGCCCACTCGGTCGGAGTGGGCTTGGGCAGAGCGATTGATCGCTCGAAAGGTTGCTTTAGACTCGCTCAGGCGCGACCGAGGTAGGAACCATCGGCGGTGCTGACGCGGACCAATTCGCCTTCTTTGACGAAGAGGGGAACGTGAATGACCAGACCGGTTTCCAGCGTGGCGGGTTTCTGCACGTTGCTCGCGGTATCGCCCTTGATGCCGTCGGCGCTTTCCACGATTTTCAGGGTCACGGCAGAAGGCAGATCGATCGTGATGGGCTTGTCATCGACGAAGAGAACTTCGACTTTGCCGTTGGCGGTCAGATAATTTTTGGCCTCGCCGACCAGGTGTCCGCTCAGCTCCACGGTTTCGTAGGTCTCAGGGTCGATGAAGGCGAAATTCTCGCGGTCGGCGTAGCTGAACTCCAACGTGCGTTTGTCGGTGGCGAGGACTTCGACCGTGTCGGTCGAGTTGAAGCGCTGGTCCAGGGATTTTCCGTAGCGCAGGTTGCGCATCTTCATCTGCACGAAAGCGCGCAGGTTGCCCGGCGTGCGGTGCTGGGTTTCCATGACGAGGTGGGGCTCGCCGTTGTATTTAATGACTTGGCCTTTGCGGATATCGTTAGCAGCGGGCATGACGGAAGGGGTGTTCTATTTGTGAAAAGGTGTTGGTTTAAAAGCTTGGCCCGGGAGGTGTCAAGGGTGAGGCAAGCCGCAAAAAGGGAGCCCGATTGCTTCTGGGCGACCAGCAAGTGCGTCTCTGGCCGCCCCGGGGTGAAGGATCGATTATAGATCCGTGATCGTCCGGTGCCGAGGCACGAACGCTTTCATCAATCCCCACGCCGACACGTAGCTCAGGGCGCAGACAATAAACATAATTAAATAAGCGGTTTGGGGGTTCGACGAGTAGGCGTCGGTGAGACCGCCCGCCAGCTTTTGAACAATATAGCCGCCTAGGCCGCCTGCGGCTGCGCCGATTCCGGTGACCGATGCGACTGCCTTTTTGGGAAACATGTCGGACACGGTGGTGAATAAATTGGCCGACCAGGCCTGGTGCGCAGCGGCCCCAATACAGATGACCGCGACCGCCAGAACTGAGGCCATTTTGCCAAAGTGTTCGACGTTCCCGAAGTATTGCGTGGTGAGCACAGCGAGGGGGCAGATGGCGATGATTAACATCGCGGTCATGCGAGCTCTATAAGCATCCATGCCTTTTTGCATTAGTTTCATCGGAATACTACCGCCATAGATACTGCCCACGATGGCGACGCCATAGACGATGAAGGTGGGCAACATGACTTCCTGTTTGGTCATGCCGAACTGCTTTTTTAAATAATCGGGCAGCCAAAAGAGGTAAAACCACCAGATCCCGTCGGTCATAAATTTCCCGAAGAAGAACGCCCAGGTTTGGCGGTAGCCGAGCAGCTTGAACCAAGAGACTTTGAGCGTGTTGACCGGAACTGCGCCCACGCTCTGGTCGTCGGCGTGGATATAGTCGTATTCCGACTTGGAAAGTCGCTTTTGTTTGGCCGGAGTATCATACAGCCAGATCCAAAAGATGAGCCAAAGCAGACCGACCGAGCCGGTCAGAATATAAGCCATTTTCCAGCCCTGCTGTTCGCCAAAGTGAATCAAGCACCAAGGGACAAAGATCGCGCTGACCATTGCCCCGAGATTTGAACCGCTATTGAAAATACCGGTGGCCAGCGCCCGTTCGCGCTTTGGAAACCATTCCGCGACCGTCTTGATCGACGCCGGAAAATTTCCCGCTTCGCCGATTCCGAAGAGACTCCGCACGAAAACGTGAATCAAGGCGACGCGTCCGACGAAGGCGTTTAATATTCCAAACAGGGACCAGACGATGAGGGACAAGGCCAGGCCGAGCTTAGTCCCGATCTTATCAATCAACAGACCGACGAAGACGGTCATGCCGGCGTAGAAAAGGGTGAAATAGGCGGTGACGTTGGCGTAGTCCGAGTTGGACCACCCGAAGCCTCCTTTTTCGGTGGGCGTACAGAAAAATTCCTTCAGGTAACTGATGACCTGCCGGTCCATGTAGTTGATCGTGGTGGAAAACAGCAGCAGGCCGCATATGACCCAGCGGTAACTCGTCGCGCGGGGACTTGGGGTGGGCGAAGCAGGAGTGGTCATCGTGTATTCGTTTGGGGGATAAAGCGTATCAACACCCTTGAGACAGGCTGAAAGCGCCTCTCGGGCTATCCTAAAGACTATCTTCTTTCGATTTTAACGTTCTTCATGTCGAGCCCTTCCACATACTTAAGCTCATTCTTTTCTTCCACGCCCTTAAAGGTGCAATCCACCAGTTGGATGTTGCGGATCGGGCTCTTGGCGTATCCGAGCAGAGAAAGGACGCGAGGCGCGGACGTGGCGGTGACGTTTTCCATCACGACATTTTGGACCAGAGGGTAGTGGTGACCGCTTTCACCTTCTTCGTAGGTGAAGTCGACGGTCAGAATGGCATCGGATACACGGCCGATGGTGACGTTGCGCATGAATACGTTTTCCAAAATTCCTCCCCGAATCGCGTTGGTCTTCAAACGCAGTGCGCGCTCGAGGTTGGGGCTGTCCATCTCGCAGTTCTCGGTGAATACATTGCGGCAACTGCCGGAAATTTCGCTGCCAATCACGGTCCCGCCATGGCCGTCTTTCATCGTGCAACCGCGAATGATAATGTTCTCGGCCGGTGTGAGCCACCGGCGCCCGTCATTGTTCCGCCCGGACTTGATCGCGATGCAATCGTCGCCGGTGTCGAACGTGCAATTTTCGATCAGCACATTGCGGGACGATTCAGGATCGCAGCCATCGTTGTTTGGCCCGTGGCTAATGATGTTGATTCCGCGCACGATCACATTTGTGCAAAGGAGCGGGTGAACTTCCCACATCGGCGATCGCTCGATCGTGACATCTTCGATCAAGACGTTGCGGCAACGGTAGGTCTGAATGAAATTCGGCCGCAGGTAGTGACCTTCTCCATACATCCGCTCTCCCGGCGGCGCGCAGCGATCCATCTCGGTGTATAACTTGTCGCGACTGGCTTTTTGAAATTTGGGATCTGCTCGCTGCTTCTTGTCGATTTTGACCCAACCCCACCAGTTCGAAAATTCCGCTTGCCCGTCCAAGGTGCCCTTGCCCGTGACGGCGATGTTTTCCTGACCATAGGCATAAATCAACGGTGAGTAGTTCATGCAGTCCATCCCTTCGAAACGAGTCAGGACAGCCGGCAAATAGTGTTTTGTGTCGGTGCTAAAGCGCAGCTTAGCTCCGGCTGAGAGGTAGAGGTTGACGTTGCTTTTGAGATGAATCGCGCCGGTCAGCCACTCGCCGGGGGGGACGACAACCCTTCCCCCGCCCGCCGCGTGGCAAGCCTCGATCGCTTGGCGAAGCGCGTCGGTCACGAGTGATTTGCCGTCCGGGCAGGCTCCGAAATCGACAATCGAGAAATCGCGATTGGGAAAAGTCGGATTTTTAATCTGCGCGAGGATCTGCGGAACGTCGCTCCAGCCCGGGGGGTGAAGGAGTCGATCGATTTCAATTCCCGCGAGAATGAACGGTCCAACGCCCTTCAGATCGTTTTTCACCACCGGCTCGCGTAAATAATAATCATAAGATCCGTCGCGGCCATAACCCAGCCCGGCGACTTGACAGCATTGGATGAGGTTGAGCTTGCCATCCGACTCACGGGTCACGAGGTCGCGCACGATGCCTTCGTAGCCTTTTTTGGCCGGTTCGCTGTAGTTGGATCCCAAATACCCGCGATTTATACCCTTGGCCAAAATGTAGACGAACATGCTGGAGCCGGTCGCTTCGAGGTAGTTGCCTTTACGTCCGGCTTGATCGGTGACTTGGTACCATAATCCCGTCGCGGGGTCTTGGTGGCGCACAATTCCCTGGGCAAATTTGTTGAGCAAGGCCAAGAGCTCGGGCCGACCCGGGTGATCGAGCGGCAAAAAGTCGAGCACGTCCACCAGCGCCATCCCGTACCAACCGAGCCCTCGACTCCAGAAATTTGCCGATGTGCCGGTGTCCGCATTGGCCCATTCCTCTTTCTTGTTTTCGTCCCAGCCGTGGTAGTACAACCCGGTTTTTGCGTCGTAGGCCGCGGCGTCGATGACGTGAAACTGCTTCACCACGTCGTTGAAACCAGCGGGCTGGTCGAAACGCAGCGCATATTCAGCGTAGAAAGGCGTCCCCATATAGAGGCCGTCCAACCACATCTGATGAGGATAACGTTTCTTGTGCCAGAAGCCGCCTTCGGTCGTTCTAGGTTGCTGATCCAGCTGAGAACGAAGTAGCGTCGCCGCTTTCCAAAAGCGCTCTTCCCCAGTGTGACTGTAGAGGGCGAGCACAGTTTTTCCCGCGTTCAGATTATCGATATTGAAATCGTCCATCCTGTATCCCGCGATGTGCCCGGCCGCGTCGATGAATGATCCGACCGCTGTATTGGCAAAAAGGATATACCGAGGGTCGTCGGTCTTGTCGGCCAGCTTGATCAACGACAGCGTGAAAAGCCCTGCCGAGTAGTCCCAACGCGCTTTTCCCCCGAGGGTGTAATTGAGTCGCCCTTCCTGGCGGGCCATTTCCGAATCCGCCATGCGGCTGGACCATTCGAGCGGGCTCGCCCCCTGAAATGTGGCGGAAGCATTTTCCGCGGCCGCGAGCGGCGCAATGCTCAGCGTGGCGACGGCCAGGGCGGACAACAAGGACGAGGGCGACGATCTCATGCGGGAAAAAGGCGGAGAGGAAATGCTTCGGGAGTGGATCTGGCGTTGTGGCGACCTCGCGCCCGAAAGCACAAAGCTCCGGGCGGTCAGCAGGAAATGACATCTGCCCGAATCAACGACCCACCCGTGCAACCCCAAAGGCGGGGTGAACTGGCGCCTCGTCAACGCGCAATATCCGCAGCCGGACAGCAGAAATAATGTCTAGGTTTTGTTTCGCGTCCCGCTCCGTCAATGATTTTCGGACAAGTGTCCGTTTTTAGGGGAAAGCTCCAGCGCAAGGATTGTCCCGGACGATATTTGACACCGCCTAGCGCTCCCGGCATCACGAAGGACAGCCTGCTTGTGAGTACCTTGTCGCAGCCCAAATCCATTCCCCAGATTCGCTCCTCCACTGAGTTTGCCCGATACGTCGGCTTAGCTCGCACGACGGTTTCTCGGGTCCTCAATGGTCAGCCCGGTTTAAAAAAGAAAACCATCGACCGGGTCCAGCGGGCGATCGAAGAAACGGGGTTCGTGCCCAACGCCTATGCGCTTCACCTCAAGGGTAAGCGGACGGCCTCAATTGGCATCTGTATGGAGACGTTGTTTACGCCTCCCATCACCCGAAAGCTGGCCCTGCTTCAGCGGCGCCTGCGCGAGCACAATTTCGCGTCCTTCATCGAGGTCTACGAGTCCAGTGCGAATCGCAATGTGGTTCGGCATTTCCTCTCGATGCGGGTCGATGCGGTGGCGTTTATCGGCCATTTTAACGAGGAACTGCTCACCCGGTCCCTGTCCGAGCTCAAAGCCAACGCGACGCCGCACGTGGTGATCGACCATCTTGGTATCAAGGGGGCCAATACGATCGCTTTGGATCGGATCAAGGGCATGTCGGATGTCGTGGACCATTTGGTCAGTTTGGGGCATCGCACCTTCGGCTTGCTTGGCTTCTCCGGTACGGTGCGAAGCGTCCGCGATCGGGTTCGCGGTATTCGTCAGTCGCTGGCTGCCCATGGATTGAATTTCGACCGCTGCACCTTCGATTGGGACAGCGAGCACCCGCGCGAGAACGACTTTGAATTTGGTCGTCTTCTGGCTCGCACGTTCATTCGGGTCGGTCGTCCGGCCACCGCGTTGGTGGCTTTGAACGATGAGATTGCCGCGGGCGCGATGCGGGAGCTGCAGGACTCGGGGCTGCGCGTGCCCGAAGATGTTTCGGTGACTGGTTTCAATAATCAGGACCTGTGTTTGATGACCACCCCAGAGCTCACCAGCGTTGATCAGAAGATCGAAGAAACGATCGATGCTGCGGCCGAAATGATCATCAATCAGAGCGGTAAGCCGCCGCGGATACGCCCCATCGTGCGCATGGTGGAACCGCTCTTGGTCGTACGTAAGTCCACGGGTCCCGCTCCGCAATAGTCCGAGTTGAGCGAGTCTTCCGACTACGCGTTCCTGCGTATCTCCGCGCTTGCGCTTTGAGGCGTGTTGGGGAGACTCCGCCCCAAATTCCTATGAAACAACGCACTCTTGCGCGTGACGTCTCTGTCCAAGGTACCGGGCTGCATACCGGCGAGCCGGTCACCTTGACCATGAAACCCGCGCCAGTGGGACACGGCATTGCGTTCAGGCGCGTTGATCTCAACGGACATCCCGAAATTAAGCCGCGGGTCGATCTCATCACCGATCTGGTCCGCAACACCGCGATCACCTCGGGCCACGCCAAGATTCATCAGGTCGAACATGTGCTCAGCGCCTTGCACGGCTGTGGGATCGACAATGTCATGATCGAGATCAACGCGAGCGAGCCGCCGGTGCTCGACGGCTCGGCCAAGCCCTATGTGAACATGATTTTGCAGGGTGAGCCGGTCGAGCAGGACAAAGATCGCGAATACTTTGTTTTGGATGAACCGATTTCGGTCACCAACGGCGACCGTTCCATCATCGCACTGCCTTGTGAAACGCTGCGTATTTCCTGCACCTCGGCGGACGATCGCGGTGTGCACACCCAGCACCTGTCTCTCGATATCGATCCGGATGTGTACATGACCCAGATCGCGGCCTCTCGCACCTTTGCCATTTACGAGGAGATCGAAGAGCTGGTGAAGCTCGGGAAAATCCGCGGCGGGAGCCTGGACTGTGCGATCGTGATCAAAGGCGACAAGATTCTTTCGAAGGAGCCGCTCCGGTTTAAAGACGAGTTCGTCCGTCACAAGATTTTGGATATCATCGGGGACATCATGCTCCTCGGCTTGCCGCTCAAGGCGCACATTATCGCCACCCGCCCGGGGCACGCGATCAACTCGGAGCTGACCAAGAAGTTGTGGGACAAGCTGGAGGAACGAAAAAAAGGTCCCAAAAAAAAGCCCCGGCCGAGCATGGTGTTGCCCAACGAAACCTCGCTCGATGTACGGCGGATTTTGGATACGTTGCCCCACCGATATCCCTTTCTGATGATTGATCGAGTGGTCGAGTTCATTGGCCAGGATGAATTGGTCGCGATCAAGAATGTGACGATCAACGAGAACTATTTCCAAGGCCATTTTCCCACCGATCCTGTCATGCCTGGCGTGTTACAGATCGAGGCAATGGCTCAAGCCGCGGGCATTCTCATGCTTCGCCGGACGTCCAACGAGGGGAAGAACGCGTTTTTCATGAGTTGCGACAAGGTGAAGTTTCGCAAAGCGGTGCGACCTGGAGACCAAATTGTGATCAACGCGAAGCTGACGAAAAACCGCGGCAACAAAATTGGCGTCGCGGAGTGCAATTGCACAGTCGACGGCATGGTCGTCTCGTCCGGAGAACTGATGTTCGCGGTGATGGATACCACGGAAGTCCCCTGATATGCCGGCAAAAATTCATCCCACTGCCATCGTCGAGAGCACGGTTGAGCTCGGGGACGAGGTGGAAATCGGTCCCTTTGCCTACGTCGGCGGCCAGGTTCGCATCGGCGCCGGCACGGTGGTTTTTCATCATGCCACGGTGGAGGGGAACACGGTGTTGGGCTCCAAGTGCGAGGTTTATCCGTACGCCACGATTGGCGGCAAGACCCAGGATTTAAAGTACCGCGGCGGGAATCCCGGACTCAGGATTGGGGATCGCAATGTCTTTCGCGAGTACGTCACCGTGCACTGCGCGACGGCGGACGGATCTTTCACTCGTATTGGTAACGACAATACGATTTTGGCGTACTCTCATGTCGCGCATGATTGCCAGCTAGGCAGCCACATCGTGATCAGCAATTCGACCCAAATCGCCGGACATGTCACGATCGAGGACCATGTCACGTTGGGTGGAAACAGCGGACTTCACCAGTTTTGCCGGGTGGGAGCGTATGCCATGGTCAGCGCCTACGCCAAAGTGGTGCAGGACGTCGCGCCGTTCTTCATCGCGGATGGGCAGCCGGCGGTGATTCGGTCGTTCAACAAAGTCGGACTTGAGCGCAAAGGTTTCAGCGCGGAGCAGCTGGACCGCGTGAAGCAGATCTACCGGATTCTGTTTCGCGAAGGGCTTAACCGCACCCAGGCTCTGGAGAAACTCGCGCAGCATCCGCTCGCGTCATCCGAGGAAGTGCAGCGTATTCTCGACTTTGCGGCCAAGAGCGAACGAGGGCTCGCTCCTGGCAGCGTAGCGTAAAGGGTAACCGGCCGAAGCGCCGGAACGGCTATTTCTTTTTATAGACCGTTGCGGGGTCGAAGAGCCGAGTCGCGCTGTATTCGAGTTTATAGGACGGATCGTCCAGCTTGGCCAAGCGGCGATAGAAACAGGACTTGTAGCCATTGTGGCACGACGCGTTGGCCGCGCCGCTTTGCTCGACCTTGAGGAGCAGGACGTCCTGGTCGCAGTCGGTGTACAGTTCTTTCACGATTTGGACGTTGCCCGATTCCTCGCCTTTGACCCAGAGCTTCTGGCGAGACCGGCTCCAGTAAGTCGCTTTGCGGGTCTTAAGGGTGTGCTCAAGCGATTCGGCGTTCATGAACGCGAACATCAGGACTTCTCCGGTTGTAACGTCCTGAGTGATACAGGGAATGAGTCCGTCGCTGCCGAATTTCGGCTGGAGGGTGGTCCCGAGTTCGATCTCGGGCGTGGTGGTGCGGGAAGGGAAAGACATGGATGTATTCGTTTAAAGGTGACGCACGCGAATCGTGTCGCATGCGAGCGAGCCGCTGCTTTGGTTGCGCAACCGAGTGCCGCGCAACCTAGGGATGTCGAGCGAGCTCCTGCAGGAAGTCGTAACTGTACAGGCCAGTGCGATGCCCGTCGCTGAAATCGAAACGCAAGGCGTAATTTCCAATTTGCTCCCAGCCCAAGACCTGAACGTCAGAGAAGTCGGACTTTTGATTGCCTCCGTACTGCTGACCGAAGATGTCGCGCTCGCCCTTGGTTTCGGCGCTCGGGGAGGCGGCGCGAAGTTTAGACGCAGGAACATACGATTCCGAGCCGTCGCTCCATACGATGGCGAGTTCGGAGCCGATAATCTGAATGTGCTGCGGTTTGTTCAAAAGGAAGTTGAAGCCTAGCTCGCAATGAGTGGCGGAGAAGCGAAAAGTACAAGCGGGCGACATTCAATAGCTGGGGTTTAAGAGGTCCTAAGCTCCGCTCCTGAATCCGAGCCTAGCTCGCGTTCTCCCGTTTTCTGTTAAGCTTCGACCGATGATCGCGCAAACTTCCACTTCGTTGCCTCATATTGTCGTGCTCGGCGCTGGCTTTGGTGGGCTGGCCTTCTGCAAAAAATTTCCGACGGAGAAGGCGCGAATCACGGTGGTAGACCGTCAAAATCATCATCTTTTTCAACCGCTGCTTTACCAAGTGGCGACCGCGGGATTGGCAGCGCCGGACATCGCTCAACCGATTCGTGGCATTATTTCCGGACGGCCAAATGTGACCGTCCTGATGGCGGAAGTGACAGGCATCGATCTGAACGCGAAATCAATTCAATTGGATCAAGGAAAGCTGAGCTATGACTATCTGCTCATCGCGCTTGGAGGGGTGACGAGTTACTTCGGCCACAATGAATGGGCCGAGCACGCGCCGGGATTGAAATCGCTGAACGATGCGCTGTTGATTCGGCGCAACATTCTCCTCGCCTTCGAGCGCGCGGAAACCGAACCAGATCCGGAGAAGCAACGAGAATTGCTGACCACCGTGGTCATCGGTGGAGGGCCAACCGGGGTGGAGCTAGCGGGTGCATTTTCAGAACTCGCGCGCACCGCGTTAAAGCGGGATTTCGAGCGGATCGATCCCACCCACTCGCGCGTGCTCTTGATCGAAGGGGCAGATCGACTCCTGCTGCAGTTTCCGCCGGACCTGTCCGCCAGCGCGCAACGGCAACTGGAGGCGAGGGGAGTGGAAGTTCGAACCTCAGCCAAAGTGAAGGAAATTAGAGCCAACGAGGTGATTCTGGTCGATGGTTCGAGCCTTCGAGCGGGAAACATTGTTTGGGGAGCGGGCGTGTCGGCCGTGCCCCTGACGAAAACCTTAGGGGTGGAATTGGATCGCGCGGGTCGGATTAAGGTGCGCCCCGACTGCAGTTTACCCGGTCATCCCGAGGCCTTTGCGGTCGGAGACATCGCGAGCTTGGAGGATAAAAACGGAAAAACCGTTCCCGGCGTATCGCCGGCTGCGATGCAAATGGCCGAACACATGGCCAAGATCATCGAGGCAGAAATTGCGGGAAAGAATCCATCCCCGGGAGAACGTCCTGCCTTCGCCTATTGGGACAAAGGCAGCATGGCGACGATTGGTCGCTCGGCCGCAGTGGCGATGGTAGGTCGGTTTAAATTCTCAGGATATTTCGCCTGGCTCGCCTGGTTGACGGTGCACCTGATTTTCCTCGTCGGATTTCGAAACCGATTCTCGGTTTTGATCCAGTGGGTGTATTCCTATTTAACCTACAAACGAGGCGCGCGAATCATCACTGGCCCCACGGCCCGATCGGGAATGCTGTAGCCCGCTTGTTTCGTCCTACCGCGCAGGCGCAAAAAAAAGCCGCAACCTTTCGGGTGCGGCTTTGAATTAAATAGAAGGAAATTACTTTTCGCCCGTGGTGGTAGCGACCACCGGGGTGCGTGGGATCAGGCTATCGCCCGCCTTGCGCGCGATCATGTCCGTCAAGCGCTGAATTTCGAACTCGGCGTTGCGTTTATCGATTTGAGCCCGCTCCACTTGTTTATTGAGCTCGAAAGCCTCGCGGTTGGCCTTCTCTTTTGCGCTGCGAAGATTGGCGAGATCCTGCTCCAATTTCGCCGACTGCTTGGCGAAGTCGTTAGCTTGGGTGGTATATTTCGCGATTTCGTCGCGGATCTTCTGGATCTCGGCTTCGTTTTTCTTCCGCTTATCTTCGGCTTTGCGCTTTTCCTCAGCGTCGCGCTCAGCCGTGCGCCTTTCAGAATCGATACGGGCCTTTTCTTCGGCCTCATGCTTCTTCGCTTCTGCGTCGGCCTTCTCTTTAGCCACCATGGCTAAGCGCTGCTTCTCGTGCTCCTCGGCAGTTTGCATATACTGCCAATAAAAGAAGCCGAAGACGGCCAACAGAATGATGGGGGCAAATAAGTAAGAACGATTCATGTCAGGAGCTTATGATTTGGCTTTCGCGGCAGCTGCGGCCTTGGCGGCCTCTTGCACAGCTTTTTCGGCGGCGGCGATTTTGTTTAATACGTCCTCGAGGTTCTTCTGATTGTCTTCAGCTTGTTTGACGTAGGTTTTGAGAAATTCTTGTTCGCTGACGAACGCTTTTTTCTCTTCTTCCACCTTATGGATCTCGTCTTTTTCGACGGCGATATCCTTGTTCTGTCGTTCAATTTGGCGGGCGAGTTTTTCCTGCTCGCGGAATGTCCTTTCCCGTTCCGCAATCAGAGCCTCTCTGGCTTCGCGGTCGGCTTGCTCCTTGGCCTCACGCTCTGCTTTTTCCTTCTTGCGGCGTTCGGCGGTGGCGACGGCGTCTTTGTAGGCTTTCTCGTGAGCGGCAAGGTCCTCTTGCTGCTTTTTCTGTTTCGCTTCTTCCATCCGATGTTTTTCGGCAATGTCTTTGGCCTGAATATCCTTCAACGCGTTCCAATAGAAGAACGAGAAGACGATTACACCGATGAGAGGGACGAGGAAGTAGGCTTTCTTCATAAATAAAGATTGAGGCTCAGAGTGATGGGTTTTTCTGCGCGTCGCGTTCCTTCACAGCTTCCTTGAACTGCTGGAGCAGACGTTGCGCGTCTTTTGAAGTGGGATCTGCCTTCACTGCCTTTTCGAGGGCATCAACGGCTTCATCCAGTTTCTTCAACTCGAAGGCGAAGTACCCAAGAAGTAAGTACGTTTGGCCCGGTTTCTCGACCCCTTTCTGGAGCGCGCTCTTGAGGAAGACGTAAGCGTCTGGAATTTTATCCAGTGAGTAATACATCTGGCCGATCAAGAGATCGAGCGCGCCCGATTTTGGAAAGAGCTTGGCGCCTTCTTTCAGCACCTCGATCGCTTGGGCTTCTTTGTGGAGTTGTTGATAAGACGCAGCCAGAAGTTCCCAATTCTTCTGTTCGTTTTCGATCGTCCCATTGCGCAAACCCGCTTGGAGGAGCTCAATCGCACGGTCGTACTGTTTAATATTATAATATATTCCGACCAGGGTATAATTGTCCTTCTTGTCGGTCATTATCCCGTACTGCTGCGCCCGCTCGATCGTAATGATGGCGCGAACATTCCCATCAAAATCGCGAGCGTTTCCTTCCAACTGAAGGTAGGTGGCAGCCAGCTGTTGCCAGTAGGTCTTGTTGTTCGGGTTTTGCTTGACCAACAACTCGAGAACCTCGGCGGACCGTTTATAGTCTCCTTGCTGCTGCAGCGTAGCCAGCAGGAGAATATAAAATTGCTCCTTGGGCTTCACGCTCATGCGGAGTCCCTTTTCGGTCTCTACTTGGGCTTGCTTGACTAAGCCTAAATCAATCTTTTCCGGGTTCAGCTGGGCCTGCTGAAGGAGAATGGAGGCTGCGAACTGTTGAAGGTCGGGATTGGCCGCGTTGCTTTGGTCCAGCCAGCGACGCACGTAGGTATAGGCCTTGCCGTAGAGTTGACGTTGTTCGTCCGGCTTTTTCGAGTTTTGCGCATCTTGGGCGTAAAGCTGAGCCAAGGTGAGCACCATGGTCAGGATCGTGTTCCGATCGAAAAAGTTGTATTTGTCGCTCAACTGGAGCGCTTGCTCTAAGGGCTCCAAGCCTCGTGAAACATCCTTGGTTTGAAAGATGGATTGAGCCTTTTCGACGCTCAGCACCGCGCGTTCATAACTTTCGGCGGGGGAGGCAACCAGTAACGCATCGAGTTGCCGAATGACCTCTTCCCAATTTCCCGCATCCTTGGCCGTTTTGATCGGGCCGCCGAGTGCTTCCGAAACTTTTTCCGAAACCTCGTGCTTCGGCTGGTCTTTATTCTGTCCGAAAGAAACCGAAGAGGCACCGACGATGAGAAGTCCGATAACGAGCGACTTTAATCCTCGTCCGAAGAGAAAACCGAATCGAGAGAGGGATAAATTATTCATCGTTGTTCAAGCTGAAGACCATCGGAACCACCATGCGGGTAGCGACTGCTCGGCCACCTCGGCGACCTGGACGGAACTTCCATTTGGCGACCGCAGCGATGGCGGCGGCCTCGAATTCACGTTGAGAGGATTTGACGACGAAGGGATCGACGACGTTGCCGTTAGAATCGACGACGAACTGAACCGTCACTTCGCCGTTAATCCCAGCGCGGCGCATTTCAAACGGATAGGCCGGTTTGGCTTGGAATTTTGCTGCAGGCTGTTGATCCAGGTTTTTAAGGTCAAAAATCTCACCCAGGCCCTTGCCGTTGCCAGCACCAATACGCCCCGTAGGAATGGTGATGACGCCCGTCGGTTTACCCATGTTGGGGGGCGGAGGCGGTTGGATTTGCTGCACGAACGAGTCCACTTGGACCACGCCGGGTACGTCGACCAAGCTAGGCGGGGCGATTGGCGAAGCCTCCGCTTGCGGCTCATTGTCGACGGGGTCCGGATCATCCGGAGGGATATCCGGCATCTTCATCAGCTCGACGGTCGGAGTATCTTCTTTCGGCACGGCCTTTTTCGGGCGGTGCTTCATGATCTCGCCGCCCACGGCGATACCAGCGTGGATCAACACGGAAACGAGAATACCAATGATTAAGTCGCGACGCATGGATCGAAAGGGTTACTTGCCGGAGCCACGATAGGCGGTTTCCACCGAGACCTGAGTGATGCCCGCGTTGCGAACTTCATCGAGTACCTGAATGGTCACACCAAATTTCGCGCGGTCATCGCCGGTGACGAGGACGCGTGGGTTCTGGGTGGATTGTTTATACTGCAAGAGACGAGGAGCGACTTCGGGAATGTTAATGAGCTCGCGATTCCAGAACACCGTTCCAGCGTCTGAAACTTGGATAATCACCGGGTCCTCGTCCTGCTTGGTCGAAGGAGGCGCGGCCACCGGCAAATTCACCGGCACCGACTGGATTTTTTCCAGCGAGAGGGTGAAAAGAACAAAGGTCGCAAGGAGGAAGAACACGACGTCGATCAAGGGAATGATCTCGATGCGTGCTTTCTTCTTTGCGGGAGCTGCTGGTAACGAGCCGCCTTGCATGGGATTATATAAGAAATTGAGGGTTCACTTACGACACGCGTCGTTTACTGGCCAGGTTGGCGCAGGCGGGTTTCGATCAGAACCTTGTTGATTCCAGCCTTGCGGGCCTCGTCGAAAACATAGCGCGCTTGGGCAAACAAAGCGTTTTCGTCTCCATTGATAAGGACGCGAGGATTGGGCTCCGACGCTTTATATTGCTGCAGGCGGGTGATAAATTCATCGAGGGAGATCGGGTCCTTATCCCAGGCCAATGTGCCTTCCTGCGTGACAGAAATCGTCACCGCTCCATTCGGGTCGCGTGATTCGCCCGTGCTGCTCTGCGGTAAGATGACATGGACGCCGCCCGACTTGTTGAGGGAGAGGGTGAACAAAACGAACGTCGCCAGAAGGAAGAACACCACGTCGATCAACGGGATGATTTCGATGCGGGCCTTCTTTTTGCCACCTGCGGTTCTGCCACCTGAAGATCCTGCCATGGGAGTACGAGATTAAGAGAGACGGTTAGGGGAGCCAGACTGCGAAACGGCATCTGGCTCGCTGGACCAATACGATCAGAGCTGCTTAGGAGATAGCGCCTTCAGATTTCTTGAGGATGAGTTCGAGCGCGTTCGACGCGTCGCCCACTTCATGCCGCGCTTCTTCCGCACGAGAATTCAAATAGTTGTAGGGGAAAAGGCCAATGATGGCGATGGCCAGACCGCAGGCGGTCGCGATCAAAGCTTCAGCGACACCACCCGTGATACCGCTGGCCGCAGCCGCGATGTCACCTTGCATGTTACCGAAGGTGCGCATCATACCGGTAACCGTGCCCAACAACCCGAGGAGAGGAGCGGCGGTGATGACCGTATCCAACGTGGCCATACCCTGGTTGAAGCGATTGAGCTCTTGGTTCGAAGCCCGGATGAAAGCGTTGGAGAGGGAACTCTCCTTGTGCGTCAGCGCGTAGGTCAGGATGCGCGCGACGAAATCTTTGCTCTTCTTGCCAAGGGAAATGGCGCCCTCGATATCGCGGGATTCAACCCGCTCGAGCATCTTTTCAACGACTTCGGGTTCGCGGCTGGAGTTCTCGCGAATGATGAAAAGGAGGCGCTCCACAACCACGGTGATCATCAAAAAGGAGATGATCAAAATGGGCCACATGATGGGGCCTCCGTGATCAAAGAGCTCCATCGGAGACTTGTTCATCAAAAATGCAACGGGCAAACTAGCGGTGATCATATTGGTGGAGTTATAGGAGGTTCTGAGTGAAAGAAAGGGGGAGAAAGGGGCGAAGAACGGGGCAGTTCTAGAGGGATAACGCTTTTGACCGAGTTTTCTTAATTTTGCTCAAAAACTTTATCCGCAGTGGGGTGAAGGGCAATTGAGCATGGTATAAAATTGTGGATACACGATTTGCGTGCGCTGCCAGCAGCGGACTGCAGACCGAGAGTCGCAAGCGGCAGCTGGCCGGAAAACGGCAAGGCAGTGCCCGAACGGCTTGGACCGACAAAGGGAGGGGGGCGAAATGCAGGGGTGCAAGGCAGGTGGATAGTTCCGGGTGATAGCCGAAACTGGCTCGATCGGGCCAATCCCAACCGAGCATACTCTAAGAAAATTGACCACTCGTTTTTCCGGGAGGGGCGCATTCGCCCGACCCGCATTGGCTGCCCGGCTAGGGATCGAACCTAGACAAACAGATTCAGAATCTGCTGTGCTACCATTACACCACCAGGCAGTGGCTAAAGTCACGTCGAGCGAGCGCGGTAGCTTCCTGGAGCCGGCGATGGGATTCGAACCCGCAACCGCCTGTTTACAAAACAGGTGCTCTACCGTTGAGCTACGCCGGCGTGACAGAGAGATGCGCCGTCGGCCAGGAGACTGGCAGGGACGAGGGGGAAAAGAACAGGACAAAATGGTGGCTCCCCGGGGACTCGAACCCCGAACCAACTGATTAAGAGTCAGCTGCTCTACCATTGAGCTAGGAAGCCAAAAAACGGATGGCGAACAACTCAGATCGCGGCCGATATTGTCAACCCCTTTTGCTTCGAACGTAGAGCGATTTCTCTTCCAGGGGAAAATGGGCAACGTGTATTCGTGACCGGGATACGGAAACATGGATCGACCGCGGTCCGCGGGGAAGGGAAAAGTTGTTCCCTGGATCCCCGGTGCGGGTGAGGTTGGCGTTTTCAGCAGGCGCACCCCGGAGCAAATTATGTGCCCAAAGGTAAACCGGGTTGATCAGATATTTTTTACGAAGCCACCGCGAACTGCAAATGAGTTTGTTTGTTTTTTCTGTTTTTGTTCGGAAAGAGATTTTCTCGGGGTAGGAACGGAAATCCCGTGAAATGCCGGTTTTTCCCCTTGCCAGTGGGCTTCGGGTTCTCTGTTTTCTCCCGCTCTTCTCATGCAAAAGACCAAAAAGTCCGTCGCCAAGCGCTTCAAGCTGACCGCCAAGGGCAAGCTGGTGCGCCGCACGCCCGGCTTTCGTCACTTGCTGGCTTCGAAAAGCAACAAACAAAAACGTCGCGCTTCGAAAGACAAGCTCGTGGCCGAAGGTCACAAAAAGCCGCTCCTCCGCTGCCTTCCGCACGGTCTCTGAGCGACTCAACTTCGTCAGGCGGGTGATCTTTAGGCGACCCGCCGGCGACTAACCTATAAAATAACATGCCTCGTGCCACAAACTCCCCCGCGTCGCGCAAGCGCCGCAAAAAAGTACTGAAATATGCCCGTGGGTATTTCGGTAATAAATCCAAGCTTTACCGTTATGCGAAAGAAGCTGTCCAGCATGCCTGGCAGTACGCGTACCGGGATCGCCGTAAAAAGAAGGGCGAATTTCGCTCGCTTTGGATCATTCGTTTGAACGCCGCTTGCCGCAATGCCGGCATCAGCTACAGCCGTTTCATCGAGGGTCTGAAGGCCGCTAATATTATCCTCGACCGCAAGGTTCTTTCGGACATCGCGATCCGTGACGAGGTTGCCTTCAATGGACTGGTCGCAAAAGCCCAGGACGCTCTGAAGACGAAGGCCTCTGCAGCGGCGAAGGCCTAATCCGACATCGGCGAACCCATCGTTCGCTTTTCAGCTTTCTGAAGGACGGCCCTCGACAGTGAGGTGCCGTCCTTCTTTTTTTACGCCCGTTCTCGTCCTCTCTGTGATTTTTATTCGGCTGCCGTACTCGTTTTCGGTTTACACCAAAAACTGAATACGAAACCCACCGCTCGTCTCAACGATTCTGCTCCCTATGAACGATCAACTCTCCGCCTTGCTCTCCAAAGCGCAGCACGAGCTGCAACGGTTGACCGCCCGCCCCGAATTCGAGGCCGCGAAGGCACGCTTCGTCGGGCCAAATGGGGAACTGACTGCGTTGATGAAGCAGATGGGGTCGGTCCCAAAAGAACAGCGTCCGACCTTGGGAAAACTGATCAACGAAACAAAGCTCCAGCTCCAGGGGTGGATGGATCTGGCGCTGAAAAAAATCGAAGCCGCCGAGTTGGAATCGCAGCTCGGTCCGGCGATCGACCCGTCGCTTCCTTCTCCCGACGCGGAGCCGGGCACCTATCATCCGTTGACTTTGGTTCGGGAAGAGATGTGCCGGATCCTTGCCAAAGTGGGTTTCACGGTGGTCGAGGGGCCCGAAGTGGAAACGGAGTACTACTGTTTCGACGCGTTGAATACGCCGGCCGATCACCCTGCACGCGACGCCCAAGACACCTTTTATTTTCGCGACTCCGCGCATTTTGGAAACGTTGCCAAGCGATCGCCCGAGGAAAAATACCTTCTCCGCACCCATACCTCCTCGGTGCAGATTCGCACCATGCTCGCGCAGCAGCCGCCGATTCGGATCGTTTCTCCCGGCCGGGTCTATCGCCGCGACACGACGGACGCGACACACTCGGCTAACTTCCACCAGTTGGAATGTCTCTACGTCGACAAGAACGTCACGGTTCGCGACCTCAAGGCGCTGCTCGACTACATTTTTGCCTCGCTCCTCGGCAAGGACACCAAGACCCGCTTCCGGCCTCATTATTTTGGATACACCGAGCCGAGCTTTGAAGTGGATCTGAGCGCCAAGCACCTGCCTAAAGTGAACAAGGAATGGATCGAGATCGGCGGCTGCGGGATGGTTGATCCCACCGTCTTCGAAGGCGTGGGCTACGACTCGAAGGTGTGGAGTGGATACGCGTTCGGCATGGGGCTCGAGCGCCTTGCCATGCTGCTCTACGGCATCGATGACATCCGCTACTTCTACCAAAACGACCTTCGTTTCCTGCGGCAATTTTCCTGAGCTTTTACAGAAGGAAACGAAGGGAACGAAGAATTGGTTCTATGCACGTTCTTTTTCAGCGAGCTGATGCTTTAAGCAATCGGGTGATTGGTGCCGCTATCGAAGTGCATCGGGAAAAAGGGGCGGGACTAATAGAATCTATTTACGAGAAGTGCTTGATGCATGAGCTCTCCCTTCAGGGAATTCCTTCGGTAAATCAAAAGCAGGTTTTGATCAGGTACAAAGATTTGGTATTCGAAGAAAAACTTCGTTTTGATTTGCTCGTAGACGATTGCCTTTTGATCGAGGTGAAAAGTGTCGAGCGGGTGCTGCCGGTGCACAAAGCTCAACTTTTGAGCTATATGAAGTTACTCGGCGTTCCCCTCGGTTTACTGATCAATTTTCACGAACCCATCCTAAAAACCGGGATTAGTCGTCTGATGCTAGCTGGTGCGAACGAGCAATAAACTCTTCGTTCCCTTCGTTCTCTTCTGTAAAATCTCCGATGAAAATCTCACTGAATTGGCTTAAAACGTATGTCGCGCTGGATCGTTCCGTGGACGAGATTTGCCGCGCGATTACGTTTCTCGGGTTCGAGGTCGAGAATGTCCTTCGCACTGGCGCGCCCAAGTTGAATCAGGTCGTGGTCGGCGAGGTGCTCACCCGCGATAAACACCCCAACGCGGACAAGCTTTCGATTTGCACCGTCGACCTTGGTCTTTCCGGCGGCGTGAAGACCATTGTCTGCGGAGCTCAGAATTATAAGGTGGGTGATCGGGTGCCGGTGGCTTTGCCGGGCGCGGTTCTCCCTGGCGATTTTCAGATCAAGCAATCGAAAATTCGCGGCCAACTTTCCGACGGGATGATGTGCTCGGCCAAGGAACTCGGCATCTCCGAAGACGCGGCCGGCCTGTTAATTCTGGAAGGGCGACCCACGTTAGGCACTGCGATTAACGACGTCCTTCCGCCCGGCGATGTGGTTTTCGACATCGAGATCACGCCCAATCGTCCGGATTGTCTCTGCCACCTCGGGGTCGCGCGAGAGCTGGCCGCCTGGTTCAAACAGGACCTGACGTATCCATTAATTCGATTCAGCACGCGTCACGGAAACGCCTCGGCACGGCCTGACTTGCTCCGCGATGTGCGTGTCGATGCCGAGGAGGATTGTCCGCTGTACACCGCGACCGTGATTGCCGGCGTAAAGATCGCGCCCAGTCCCTCGTGGCTCCAGGAGCGGCTTCGCTCGGTCGGACTACGGCCGATCAACAACATCGTCGATATCGGCAACTTCGTCATGCTGGAGTACAACCAGCCGCTCCATGCGTTCGACGCGAAGAAGATTGGCGGGCAGCAGCTCGTGATTCGCCGCGCCAGCGACGGTGAAAAATTAGTCACCCTCGATGGCAAAGAGCGGGTGTTGAACAGCCGGATGCTGGTGATTGCCGATGCGACCAAGCCTCTCGTGATCGCGGGAATCATGGGAGGAGAAAACGCCGGAGTAGACGATTCCACCACGGACATCGTGCTCGAGGCGGCCTATTTTAAACGGCAGTCGATCCGCTGGACTTCGCGTCGTCTCGGCCTCTCCTCCGACTCGTCGTACCGTTATGAACGGGGCGTCGATCCACACAGTCTCGACGAAGCGCTCAGTCGCACCGTCGATCTTATTCTCGAACTCGCCGGCGGCACGGTCGTTGGGCCGGTCCACAAGGTCGGCGCCGATATTCCCTGGCAGAGGGAGGTTGCCATTACGCCTGATTTCGTGCGCCAAAAGCTCGGCTTCCACATCGCCGACGACGATATGCGTGCGGCTCTCAGCGCGCTGGAGCTCTCGATTGTTCGCGAAGATGAACCCGAACTGGTCGCCGGTGGCGCGCTGACCTGGACAGTGTCCATCCCGAGTTGGCGCGACGACCTCGATCGTCCGATCGACCTGGTGGAAGAAATTCTGCGGGTCTACGGCACGGAGAAGATCCCGCCCGCGACGGTCTTGTCTCCTGGGCTGATCACCGACGACGACCCAATCGTGGACTTCAATCGCCAAGTCACCGACTACCTGGTGGGCCAGCGTTTCAACGAGTGCGTGAATTACACGCTTCGTTCCTCGAAGGAGTTATTGACCTGGGTTTCTCAAACCGCCGCGGCGGAAATGGCCTTGGCCAATCCCTTTGTGGAAGACCAATCCCACCTTCGCACCACGTTGATCATGGGCTTGCTCGACAGCTTGAAACTCAACCGCTCCCGAGGCGTTGCCGCTTCGCGTTTGTTCGAAACGGGGCGAATTTTCGTCGAGCGAAATGGTCAAAACTACGAGTGCGTCGCGGTCGGCTTCATCATCGCTCACGATCCCAACGATCGCAGTTGGTTGAAGCGACAAGAGGACGATTTCTACTCGGTCAAGCGCCACGTCGAGACGCTCGCTCTCTCCGCGGGGATCGACCTAGCCCGCCAACCCCTGGCCCCGATCAGCGATCCATTTTACGGCTGGCAAGGCGGCCAATCTGCGGTCGCGGGAGACATGCAACACGGTTGGACCACCCGGTTCGGCCTGCTCAACTTGGCGATGGTGAAAGCCCACGGCATCGACGGAAAAGTTTACGCCGGACTTCTTGCCATCCTCCCGGAAAAACTGACCAAGCAATCCGCTCATCGTCGGTTTCAGCCCTTTAGCCTTTATCCCGCCGCCCTGCGCGATCTCGCTTTGGTGGTCGACCAAAGCGTATCCGCGTCCGAAGTACAAAAAGCTCTGGCCAAAGTCGCTCGTGCGGCCGTCGGTCAATCGTTCGCTTTGGAAGGCATTTCCGCCTTCGACGTCTATCAAGGAAAGGGCTTGCCCGAGGGGAAAAAGAGCCTGGCGTTCTCGATGGTTTTCCGCGCGCCGGATCGGACCCTGACCGACGATGAAGTGAACATCGTCTTCCAAAAAATTCAGGACGAACTAGCCGCCACCACGGGCTATCAAATTCGGAAATAAATCCTTTCACAGAAGGTAACGAAGAAAACAAACAGATCTGTTAATGTAGTTATTTTATCACTACCAAACTTCTTTGCTCCCTTCGTTTGCTTCTGTAAAAAAATACTCCCCATGTCCTCACCCACTGACTTGAATATCGACCATGTCGCGAATTTGGCCCGCATTGCGCTGACCTCGGAGGAGAAAACCAAGTTCGCCGAGCAGTTGGGCGATGTGCTGGGTTACATCGAGCAGCTCAAGAAAGTGGACGTGAGTCAGGTTGAACCCACCGCGCATGCATTTCCCCTTTATAATGTTTGGTCTGACGACGTACCTCGTCCGGCCCTTCCGGTCGAACTCGCATTGAAGAATGCGCCGGTTCAGCGCGATAACATGATCGTCGTCCCCAAGGTGGTCGAGTAAGGCGGCGCTGGGAGCCGGATTTCCCTACTCGCTACACGCTACTCACTCCTCGCTACTTCTTCCCCCATGTCATCCGAGCTTTTCTATAAAACGGCTGCTGAACTCGCGACCCTGCTCGAGGCGAAAACCCTCTCGTCGGTCGAGCTCACGCAAGCGGTCGTGGCGCGTACGAAGGCGGTCGACCCGAAGGTGAAGGCGTTCAATTCCTTCGATGAAGAAAACGCTCTCGCGCAGGCCCGCGCTTCCGACAACCGGCGGGCTCGCGGACTCGCGCAAGGACCGCTCGACGGCATCCCGGTGGGTTTCAAAGACGTCATCTCGGTCGAAGGCCAGCCACTCACCGCGTCGAGCAAGATGCTCGCCCATTTCGTTTCGCCGTACGACGCGACCGTGACCCGCAAATTGAAAAATGCCGGCGCGGTTTGCTGGGGTCGTCTCAATCTCGACGAATTCGCGATGGGATCGTCGACCGAGAACTCCGCCTTTCACACCACGCGCAACCCTTACGATCTCGAGCGCGTGCCCGGCGGCAGTTCCGGCGGCAGCGCGGCAGCGGTCGCGGCGGGAGAAGCGATCGTGTCGCTCGGCTCGGACACCGGCGGTTCAATTCGTCAACCCGCCGCGCTCTGCAACGTCGTGGGACTCAAACCGACCTACGGCCTCGTCTCCCGTTTCGGCTTGATTGCCTTCGCCTCCTCACTCGACCAGATCGGCCCGTTTGCGCGGAGCGTCCAGGACGCCGCCATCGTCTTAAGTGCGATTGCGGGGCACGATCCGCAGGATTCAACCTCGTTTGCCGCGCCGATTCCGGATTATCGGGCCGAGCTCGCGCGGCGCAAAGGTCCGTGGAAACTGGGAATTCCCAAGGAGTATTTCGGTGAAGGACTCGATCCGGAAGTCGCAGCGTCGGTGCAGCGCGCGATTGAGTTTTATCGTCTGCAGGGCTGTGAAATCAAAGAAGTCTCGCTGCCGCACACGGAATACGGGGTGGGAGTATATTACATCATCGCGACGGCGGAGTGTTCTTCCAACTTAGCGCGGTATGATGGAATTCGATACGGCCATCGTTCTTCCGACGCTAAGGACGCCATCGACATCTATTTCAAATCCCGCGCCGAGGGTTTCGGCGCCGAGGTCAAGCGTCGCATCATTTTGGGCACCTATGTGCTCTCAAGCGGTTACTACGATGCGTTCTACTTGCGCGCGCAGAAGGTGCGCACCTTGATCCGCCAGGATTTTCTCAACGCCTACAAGGAGGTCGACGCCATCCTCACCCCGACCTCGCCCACGCCTGCCTTCAAACGCGGCGAAAAAGCGGCGAACCCGCTCGCGATGTATTTGAGCGACGTATACACCATCGGCGTGAACCTCGCGGGTTTACCCGGCGTGAGCATTCCGTGCGGTTTCTCCCAAAGCGGTCTGCCCATCGGCCTCCAGATCATCGGCCAACCCTTCCAAGAAGCCGAAATGCTCGCCATCGCCCAAGCCTACGAACAAGCCCACGACTGGGCCTCACGTAAGCCAACGCTTTGACACTTGGGACACAGAGGACACAGAGCGCCGACACAGAGGACACAGAGATGAAATCCGATATTAATGCGGTGACGGATCAGGTGATAGGTGCGGCCATTGAGGTGCATCGAACGTTGGGACCGGGACTGTTAGAATCTGCATATCAGCGGGCACTGGCACATGAGTTGAGGCTTTGTGGAGTGTTGTTTGAAGAGCAGAAGCTATGCTCAGTCAGATATAAAGATTTGCTGATCGAGGATGCATACCGACTGGATTTTCTCGTAGAAGGCAGTGTCGTCGTTGAGATCAAGGCTATCGATTCGCTTGCTGAGATACACGATGCCCAAACTCTTACTTACCTCAGGTTTTCGGGGTGCAAGATTGGCTTACTGCTCAATTTTCGCTGCAAAGTTTTAGCCCGAACTGGTTTGAGGCGTCTTGCTCTGTGACCTCTGTGTCATCCCTCTGTGCGCTCTGTGTCCAATTGAGTAACTACCCATGAAATACGAAGCCGTCATTGGTCTTGAGGTTCACGTGCAAATCAAGACGCGGTCGAAGATGTTCACTCGCGTCGAGGCTGGCTATGGGCGCGAGGTGAATACGCTGACCGATCCGGTCGTGCTTGCGTTGCCTGGCACGCTGCCGGTGATGAACAAGGCGGCGCTCGACGCCATCATCAAATCCGGACTGATGCTCGGCTGCCAGATCGCGCCGGTCTGCAAATGGGACCGGAAAAACTATTTTTATCCGGACTCGCCGAAGAACTATCAGATTTCTCAATACGACCAGCCGATCTGTCTCGGCGGTTTCGTCGAGATCGAGCTTCCCGGCTCGGCCCGCAATGTGATGGGTGAACACAAGAAAATCCCCCTCACCCGAATTCATCTCGAGGAAGACGTGGGAAAACTGAACCATTTCTCGACCGAGTCGTTGATCGACTACAATCGGGCTGGCACGCCGTTGATGGAAATCGTATCCGAACCGGCCTTACAGAGTGCGGATGAGGCCTTCGCCTACCTCACCTCGCTGCGTCACACCATGATCTATGGCGGAATCTCCGACTGCGATATGGAGAAGGGCCAACTCCGCTGCGACGCCAATATTTCCATCCGCCCGGTCGGTGAAACGAAGCTGGGAACGAAGGTGGAGTTGAAAAACCTGAACTCGATTTCTTTCGTGCGCGACGGCATCTCCCACGAGATCAAGCGCCAGATCGCGGTGGTCGAAGCCGGGGGAAAAATCGTGCAGGAGACGCGTGATTACGATGGGCAGACTGGCACCTCGCAGTCGCTTCGGACCAAGGAAATGGCTCACGATTATCGTTATTTCCCGGACCCCGATCTCATGCCGGTCAAGGTCGACGAGGGCTGGAAACGCCGTCTTCAGGCGGAGTGCCCAGAGCTGCCGTTCGACAAGCAACGTCGGTTTTTTGAACAGTACCAGGTGCCGTACACGATCACCTCTGTCCTGGTTCCGGACCGTGAGCTCAGCGACTACTTTGAGGAAGCAGCCAAGCTCAGCGGCAAACCCCAGGCAGCTGCCAACTGGATTGCTAACGATTTTCTCCGAGAACTTGGCACGGCGAAAATTCCGCTGAGCGAGTCGAAGGCCAAGCCGCATCACATCGCCGAATTGGTGAAGCTGATCGACGCGGGCACCCTTTTGAATAACGCGGCCAAAGACGTGTTTATCGAAGTCTTTCAAACCGGCGAATCCCCCGCAGCCATCATGGAACGCAGGGGCTTGAAGGCCGAGACCAACGCAGATGAACTGGAGCAGTGGTGCCGCGATGCAATCGCCGCCAGCCCGAAATCGCTCGCCGATTTTAAGGCCGGAAAAGACTCGGCGATCAACGGCTTCAAGGGCCCGGTGATGAAAGCGGCGAAGGGCAAGGCTAACCCGAAGTTGGTCGACGAAACCCTGCGCCGGCTGCTCGCGCAGATGTAGCGCGTAGTGCTTTTTTGAGGACAACCCTGTCACCTGCTTGCTCAGATCGAATGTAGCCCGCCGCGGGAGCGGCGGGATTCATCGTATGGCGCCCCGGGACATGCCGCCCCACCTCAGGCCCCACCGGCCTGACAATTCTCTGACAACTCTGTGACCGGCGGGTGACAATTTAATCTCCGGCCTGTGGTTGAATGGGCGTCTCAACTTCACGCCCTATGAAAGCTTCTCTCTTTGCCTTCTTAGCGACTGCGGCTCTGTCCGTTGGTTCGCTTTTATCTCCGCGTATCCACGCTTCCGATACGGAGGGATCCGTCCGTATCCGGCTCGATCTCGACCGCGAAAGTCTGATGGCCAACACGGACGAACGAGCGGTGGTCAAAATCTCCCTCGACGCCGCACGCTTGGAGCGCCCGGAAAATCGCCCGCCGATCAATCTTTCCCTCGTGATCGACCGATCCGGTTCGATGTCGGGAGCGAAAATCGAACATGCCAAAGAAGCGGCTCTCGCAGCTCTGGGCCGGCTCAGTGCAAGCGATATCTTTTCCCTCGTGGCCTACGATTCGACGGTGGAAACGCTCGTATCGGCGCAGCGGGTCGGGAATGGCGAAGCAATCGCGCGGGCCATCCGTAGCATCCGAGCCAAGGGAGGCACGGCTCTGTTTGGCGGCGTCTCTGAGGGCGCGTCGGAGGTGCGAAAGAATTTGGAGGACCGCGAGTACAGTCCCCGGATCATTCTCATTTCGGACGGACAGGCCAACGTCGGTCCGAGTTCGCCCGATGAACTTGCGCGCTTGGGTACGGCGCTGATGAAAGAAGGAATTCCCGTGACCACGATTGGTCTCGGTTTGGATTTTAATGAAGACCTCATGACCCGGCTCGCGCAGCGCAGCGACGGCAACACTTACTTTGTGGAGTCGAGCGCTGATCTCCCTCGTATCTTTGCCGCGGAGTTGGGCGACGCGCTCAATGTCGTCGCGCGTCGCGTGCTCTTGAGCGTCACCTTTCCCGACGGCGTGCGCCCTCGGCAGCTGATCGGCCGCGAAGGGGTGGTGAAGGGCCAGCAGGTCGAGTTGGAACTCAACCAGTTGTCGGGCGGGCAGGAAAAATTCGCGCTCGTCGAGGTGGAAATTTCTCCGACCGAAGCGGGACAGGAACGAAAAATCGCGGAGGCGCGCGTCACCTACGAGGACGTGTTGAGCAAACGCAAAGTCACCGCCTTGGCGGAACGAAACGCCCATTTTACTTCGGATCGCTCGGTGGTGATCGGATCCGCCAATTTCAAGGTCCAGACGGATTACGCGGAAAACGTCATGGCGTTGGCCAAGGATCGTGCGGTCGCCTTGGTGGACGCTCGAAAGAAAGAACAGGCGGCTAAAGAGCTTCGCGCTCAAGCCGAAGAGCTGAAGCAAATGGCCGCCACCTACCACAACTCCGCCGTTCTCGCGGTGACCAGCCAAAGCGCTGCGGCCGCCGACCGGATCGAAAATGCCGGTTTGGACAATGCCTCGCGGAAAACCCTTCGAGCGGAAAGCGCTCAAACCAAAAATCAACAGTCGTATGGGTCGAGCAACTACAGCAGCCGCTGATTTTGGTCGCCCCTTCCGATGTGTCATTGCCTCTCACCGGGCTTCCGCCTAGGTTCCCGTCGTGCTCGGCCCCTCTCGCCGCATCTTTTGGTACTGGCTCCTCCTCCTCTTGCCCACGCTTGCGGTCGGAGTAGGAGCGCTGGTGCTGCTCCGGCGAGAAGAGGCTCGATTGAAGAGCCGAGCCGCTTCGGCGGCGGAAGCCCAGCGCACCGCCCTTGAAGCGCGGACCCGGTTGGTCGCAGAAAACGTGGAGCTGCTGATCGGCGACGTGGAAGATGGCCTGCTCGATGCGCTCGCGCAGGTGCCGGACGGGGAGCTCCCGGTTTTTCTCGACCATTGGCAGACCACGCAGCCCTTGGTCCGGGTGGCATTCTTGGCTGCTCCGGACGGACACTTGGTCAGACCCACCGCCGACGCTGGGAATGACGAAGCACGGGGCTTTTTTCGTCGCTTTGCCAATTCCTTCGCGACCTCGCCGCCCTGGGCCGATTCGCAGATTCAAGCGATTTTATCTCCCCCGAATTTGTCCTTGGAGAAAAACAAGGACGCGGACCGCGCTGAGGCAGCGGCGAACCAAGTCCAGTTGAACACCGTGAATCTGCAGCGGGCCCGACGAGAAGCCAAAGCCATTTCAAAAACGAGCTCCGTCGCTTCATTCTTTAGCCCGCGTAGTGAAGCGGCCGATACGATCGGGACGCAGTTGAAAGAGTCCTCGCCGCCGTCCCTCCTTCCTGAGCGACGGGGCTGGACCGCGCGGACCAACAATGGACGTCTTCATGTGCTCGGCTGGGTTCAGCCCAGCGGAAGCAGGGAAGTCCGCGGGGTGGAGTTAGAAGTTGCCGCTTTGGTCCCTCGCCTGGGCAGCGCATTGCCGGTCGAAGTCGGAGCGCAAGAGGGCCTTGCCTTGCGGGACGACCGGCAACGGGTGCTTCATCAAGTCGGATGGATTCCGCGATCCGTCCAAGACCCGATTTCGCGTGTTCATTTAAGTGATACCTCGTTTCCGGGGTGGGAGGTGGTGGGATTCCTCGAGCCAATCGCGTATGACTCCGCCGGGAGCGGCGGCTTTTTCATCGTCGGTGCATTGCTGATCGGAATTTTCATCATTGCGATTTTGTCGGGCGGCTCGCTTCTGCTCTGGCAAGCCCGCCGGAGCGAAGCGGAAGCGCAGCAAAAAACATCCTTCGTCGCGAACGTCTCGCACGAATTCAAGACGCCGCTGACCAGCATCCGCCTTTACTCCGAGCTGCTCGAGCAGGGGAGGGTGAAAGACGAGGCCAAGCGCGGCGAATACCTTCGCACCATCAATCGGGAAACCCAGCGTTTGGCGCGCTTGGTCAACAACGCACTCGACTTCAGCCGGCTTGAGCAAGGGCGAAAACGATACCAGATGGAAACAGTCGATCTCCGGGCCGAACTGATCCGAATTGTGGATACGCAACAACCTCGGTTCGCGGAGCAATCGTTGGAAGTGCGTACCGATTTCCCGAACACTCCGGTCGAGGTGCAGACGGACCGCGATGCGTTCGAGCAGATTGTCCTCAATCTCTTGGACAATGCCTGCAAGTACGCGGCCGCGGGCCGGGAGCTCACGATTCAGCTTCGTCCGCGCGGTGCACAAGGCGCCGAGTTGCGGGTGGCGGATCGCGGGCCAGGCGTTCCGGTTGAGCACCGCGAACGCATTTTCGAAAAATTTCATCGTGTGGACGAGACCTTGACCGCGGAAAAGACCGGAGCGGGTCTCGGACTCAGCATTGCGCGACAGCTCGCGCGCGGCCTCGGTGGCGAGTTGGGCTATGAGCCGCGGGAGTCAGGTGGCGCGGTCTTTGTTCTGACTTTATCCTGAGCGCCACGATTTTTCCTATGAAAGCCCATATTCTCATCGCGGAAGACGATCCGCCCATTCGCCTCGGGCTCATTGCTACGCTGGAGAGTGAAGGCTACGAGGTCACTGCAGCGGCTGATGGCGCCCAGGCGGTGAAGCTTTTTCCGCAGGGCAAATATCATCTCGCTATTCTCGATATCATGATGCCTCAGAAAAGTGGATACGAGGCCTGCCGAGATATCCGGGCCAAGGATACGCACATCCCGATCCTTTTTTTGACCGCGAAAGGAGAGGAGATCGACAAAGTGGTGGGGTTGAAACTCGGGGCCGACGACTACATGACCAAGCCCTTTGGCGTCCAAGAGCTGCTGGCCCGGGTCGAAGCGCTGCTAAGAAGGAGCCGGATCTCGGCGGAAGCGTCGACCGATTTGCCTGAATTACCCGCGGTTTTCGCCTTTGGTCCAGGGCAGGTGGATCGGCGCAAGTTCGAGTTTCGCCTGCCGAAACGCCCGGTAGTCGCGTTGACCGCGCGCGAATTGAAACTGGTGGAGATCTTTGCTGCGCATCCGGACGAGGTGTTGAGTCGAGACGTTTTACTCAACGCAGCGTGGGGCGTGGATTATTTTGGGACCACTCGGACCCTGGACCAGCACGTCGCCCAGTTGAGAAAAAAAGTGGAGTTCAGCCCCGACGAACCCACCGTGATTTTGACCGTGCACGGTGTGGGCTATCGCTATTGCCCTGTCGCAAAATGAATCGTCGCGTTAGCTGCTTCCAACGGTTGCAGCTAAGCTGAAGCTGGTTTCGTTAAGCATCCTCATGGACACACCTCATTGCTCGGGAACTGGTCTGTCGCGTCGCGATGCGTTCAAGACCCTCTTCGCGGGAGCGGCGTTGTTGGGACTCACCGCTTGGACTCCGCGGTTGCTGGCTGCAGACTTGGCCGAAGGAAGTGCGCTGCTCACCTTGCCCAAGCTGCCTTACGCTTTTGATGCCCTGGAGCCGCACATCGATGCGCGGACGACGGAGATTCACTACACCAAGCATCACCAGGCTTACATCAATGCGGCGAACAAGGTCCTCACTGAGCACCCGGATTTAAGAAAAGGTACACCCGAGGAAATCATTTCTCACTTGGACCGTGCTCCCGAGGCGGTGCGGACAACGTTGCGCAACCAGCTCGGCGGCCACGTCAATCACTCGCTCTTTTGGCTCTTGCTCAGTCCGACCGGCGGCGGCGAGCCGGGTGGTAAACTTGCGGAGGGCCTCAAGGAAACGTTCGGTGGATTCGATGGTTTCAAAGAAAAATTCACCGCGGCCGCGTTGAGCCGCTTCGGCAGTGGCTGGGCCTGGCTGGTTGTTAACAGCGGCAAACTCGAAATCATTTCCACCGGCAATCAGGATTCTCCGCTGATGGAAGGGAAATGGCCGGTTCTGGGACTGGACGTTTGGGAGCACGCCTACTACCTGAAGTACCAAAATCGCCGAGCGGACTATGTGAAAGCGTTTTGGAACGTGGCGAACTGGCGCCAGGCGGAAGAAAATTTCACTCGTGCGACCGCCTAGTGAGTGGTTCGAGCTCCTCACTTTTCCTTCCCGCTTCCACGGACCCGAGTGGATGGCCGCTCGAAGCGGATCGGCAGCGCTCTGGCTCTGCCCAACAAAAAAGCCGCAGTCGAAACTGCGGCTTAGGAAATTTTTGAAACGAGAGACGAGATCAGGTCGCTTTGACCGCCGGCATCGTGGGCTGACCCTGACGGCTCGGAACCGAATTGACCGCGGGCATGGCGGGAATGCCTTCGCGAACTTTCGGCTTTTGGGCGAAAAATTCGACCATGTGCGAAACGTCGGTGTAGCCGCGGGCCTTCAGATTCTCTTCGATCCGTTGAACCACGGAGCGGAGTTCCGCGGCGTTTTCCGGATCGAGCTCTTCCACTTCGTTCGTATCTTTCGAGACGACGTGATAAGGACTCTCGTTATCCAAATTGATCTGGTAGAGACTGGTCCCATTGTGGAAGTAGCACAAGCGAACCAACCCCACCTCTTGAAACGCCGCCAAACAACGGTAGACAGTGACAAGATCGCAAGCGGAGTCGGTGAGATCGCCATGAATCTGCTCAATGCTCGCAGGAGCAGAACGCTTGATCAGGGCTTCGAGGATGGCGACACGCGGCTGCGTGATACGCAGACCAGCGGCTTTAAGCCTGGCACAGGCTACATCGATAGCAGCCTGCGGCTTGGCTCCGGTTTTAACGGAGGCCAGCGGGTGATTTGTCTGGGTGGAAGCGATCATTGTCGGCTAAATGAAGTGTGGCTGTTGCCAAAGAAACGCAATTGTAAAGTTGCCGATTTGCAAAAAAGAACCGAACCTAACCGGTACTTCGTGAAAATGGGGCGCTCGCGCATTGACCACTAAAATGCTGTGTAGTTGCACTGTTTTCGCCCGTATGTACATATTACGACAAAATGGCCATGCAGGATCTCGATTTTAACGAAGTCGTTGAACTTATTTTCAAAGAGGACCCCCGGTACGACCGGAAGGCGTATACCTTTATACGCCAGGGGCTTGATCATACGGTTAAAGAGCTGAAGAAGAAGGAAAACGCTAAGACCCGAGGCTCTCAGCACGTCACCGGCGCAGAGTTGCTCGACGGGATCCGGGTTTTTGCTTTGGATCAGTTCGGTCCTCTCTCCAAAATGGTGCTAAACTCCTGGGGTATAACCCGATGTGGCGATTTCGGCGAGATTGTGTTTAATTTGATCGAATACAATGTTTTTAGCAAAACCGAGAACGATCGGCGGGAAGACTTCATTGATTTATATTCCTTTGACGACGCCTTCGTGAAGCCCTTCTTACCTCTGCAGAAGCCGCGGTCGGGACCGCCTACCGCCGAGGTCGCTTGTTGATTTCTTGATCCTCCCCGGCGGGAGATCGCATTTTTAAGTGGGCGGCCGCCGCATGGCGTCTGCCCTTTCGATCGTTTTTATTCATGCCGAAAATTTCTAAACAGGGTAGTGATTTTAAGTTGCTCGACGGATTCTGGCGCGAGCGGGTGGACCGGCGGGTGCTGCCGAATGGACTGACTTTGCTCATAAAAGAAGACGCGTTTGCTCCCGTCGCGTCGGTTCAGGTCTGGGTCAAGACGGGCAGTATCCATGAGGATCAGTGGTTAGGCTCGGGCATTTCGCACTACTTGGAGCACATGCTGTTCAAGGGCACGGAGCGGCGCGCCGGCCGGGAAATTTCCACCGAGGTGCAGTCGCACGGAGGCTACATCAACGCGTATACCACCTTTGACCGCACGGTTTACCACATCGACCTGCCGGCGGAGCACGTGAATGTGGCGCTCGATCTTTTATCGGACACCGTGCTGCACTCGACCCTGCCGGCGGACGAAGTCACGAAGGAGCGGGACGTGATTTTGCGCGAGATCGATATGGGGCGCGACGACCCAGACCATCGTCTCTCGGAATCACTCTTTGAAACCGCTTTTCGCAGTCACCCTTTTCGCTACCCGATCATTGGCCATCGCGACGTTTTCTCGACCTTAAATCGAGACGATTTGATCGCGTATTACCGGAGTCGATACGTTCCGAACAATCTCGTGGTCGTGGTGGTGGGCGCAGTCGATACCGAAGCGATCGTCGCGGAAGTGAATCGGCTGTTTGGCTCCGCGCCGCGTCAGCGGCTCGCTCCGGTCACCATTCCGATCGAGCCGGTGCAACTTGCGCCTCGTTCGCTGAACCGTTTTGAGGACGTGGAGGTCACGCGCGCAGGTCTGGCCTGGCCGGTTCCGGGAATCACCCATCCGGATGTGCCGATCTTGGATTTGGTTTCCACCTTGTTCGGTGGCGGTGACAGCTCCGTGCTCTGGCAGGAAGTGCGGGAAAAAGGGCGTCTGGTCCACTCGATCGATGCGCACAGCTGGACGCCGGGCGAAGCGGGGCTGTTTTATATCTCGTTCACTGCCGATCCCGAAAAACGCGAGAAAGCGATTTGGGCCGTCCAGCGCCAAATCGAGAAGCGCGCTCAGACGGGCTTCACGCTCGCCGAGATCAAAAAAGCGCTGCGGCAGATCATCGTGGGAGAAATCAACAGTCGCAAAACCATCAGCGGGCAAGCCGCCCGCATCGGCGCGGCCGAGGTCGTGGTAGGGGATTTGGATCACGCCCGCAGTTACTTCGACGCGCTCAAAGACGTGACCAACGCGGACCTGAAACGGGTGATAAAAACCTATCTCGTGCCGGGGCGGTTGACGACCGTGTCGTTGAACCCGGAGCGGAGTAAGAGCGCGATCCTTGCCCAGGCCAAAGGTGCGCCGAACGCGAAGGTGGAATTCGAGGAAGTCTCCTTGCCGAATGGCGCGCGCATTTTGCTCCAGGAAGATCATCGCCTGCCCAATGTGCATCTGCGGTTGCTCTGCGTGGGTGGCCCTCTCCACGAGGATCCGGCGAAACGGGGCTCCACCGCGTTGCTCACGACTCTTTTAACCAAGGACACGAAAAAACGGAGCGCGTCCGAAGTGGCCGAGTTCATCGAATCGGTGGGCGGCGCGTTCTATCCGTTTTCAGGAAATAATAGCTTTGGACTCGCCGCGGAGGTTTTGCCCACGGACATCGATCGGGCGCTGACCTTGTTAAATGAAGCGATCTACACCCCAGCGTTCAAGGCGGCCACGGTGGCGGGCGAGCGCGAAGCGCAGATCGCCGAGCTGCAACAGGAGTCCGATGATGTCGTGAGCTACGGGCGGAAACTCCTGCGCAAAAAGTTTTTTGGCCCGTATCCACTGGCCTTAGACGCGGCGGGCGATCCCGATTCGGTCGCTCAGCTTCAGCCGGCTGACCTGAGCGCTTTATGGAATCACTGCTTTGTCGCGGGCAACGTCGTCCTGGCCGTCGCGGGAGATTTCGATCGCAAGACGATTTTGCCGAAACTGAAAACGTTGTTGGCCAAAGTGCCCAAGCGGTCTCTGCCTGCTTCGACCGCGATTTTCCAGCGCCCCGCCGAAGTGGGGGATTTCATCGATCTCCAGCCCCGTGAACAAGCGGTGGTTTACCAGGCTTTTCCCGGGCCCGGGGTGCGTCACCCGGATTTCTATGTCGGTGAAGTGGCCGACGAGCTGTTCAGCGGCATGTCGTCGCGCTTGTTTGAACGGGTCCGTGAAGAAAAAGGCCTGGCCTACTTCGTTCGCTCCGGGCGTGTCACCGGACTGGATACAAGCATGTTTCTCTTTTTTGCCGGCACCAGTCCGAAGCACTACGAGGAAGTTTTGGCCGAGATCGACGCCGAGATTGTACGGGTCCAGGCGGGCGGAGTCAGCGCGGATGAATTGCTTCGGTGTCAGGTGCGACTCAAGGCCGCGCGCCGCATGGGCATGCAGACCAATTCGTCTCGCGCCATGCAAGCGGGCCTAAACGCGCTCTACGGTCTGCCGGTGAACGACTGGCAAAACTACGACCGCTACATCGACGCCGTCACCCCCCAGCGTCTACAGGCTTTTGCCAAGACCTATTTCAAACGCGATCTGCGTACGCAATTGGTGGTGAAGCCCGGCGCTGAAAGCAAAGCCAAGGCCGGAGCGGCGGCGAAATAAGACCGGGTTGAAGCGCGGACGGGGCCGATTTCAGGGCCCCGACGTTTTCGAAATCTTCTCCTGACTTGTATTCAGGCGACGATTACGCGCGCTCGCCCGCGGGTAGGTCCGCGAGCGCGGCTTTGGCGATCTGCTCGGCCGCGTGCGGCCTCGCGATCGCTTTTGCGGATTTCTGCATCCGTTGCAGGCGCGCGCTGTCGCTCAACCAGTTCTCGAGATAAAAGGCTCCATCGGCCACGTCGTAGAGGCGAGTGGCCGCGCCTTCTTCGAGCAGGTATTCGCAGTTCCGTTGTTCCTGTCCGGGAATCGGTGCGACCAGGGCCATGGGTTTTCCCTTGGCCAGGATCTCGGTCGTGGTGAGGCCGCCCGGCTTGGTCACGATCAGGTCGGCTGCGTCCATCAGTTCGTGCATGTTGTTCACGAAGCCGTGAATCTTCACCGGCACCGGGAGTTTGGCGGCGATCGCTCGGCATTCTGCTTCGAGCTCGGCGTTGCGACCGGCCACCACGACCAGGGAAAGGGGAGTGCGGCACGTAGCAAAGGAGGCCAGCAGCTTGGTCATGGGACCGACGCCGAAACCGCCGGAGAGGAGCAGCGCGGTGGGCCGTTCCGGCAAACCGAGTTTGGCCCGGGCCTTCGTCGCGGTGCTGTGGTGGGCGAAGATGGGGTCGACGGGAATTCCGGATACACTGATCCGTTCGGCGGGAAAACCTTTCCGCTCGAGTTCGCGGGCGGCGGTAGGCGTTGCGACGTGGTAGCGCTCGATGTTCGGATAGACCCAGAACGCGTGGGGGCTGACATCGGTCACGATCGCGTGGACCGGTGTATCCAGTTTTCCACGCGCCTTGAGGTCCGAGAGAAGCTCGAGCGGCAGGAAATGGGTGCAAACGATCACCTTGGGCTGCGTTTCCTTGAGGAGCTTCTTAAACGTCCCGGTATTCAGTTTGTCGAACGCCAGGCGGGCCCGAGCGCGCTTGCTTTCCGCGGAGACAGCGACGTCCCACTTGTCGTAGAGATAACCCCAGAGCTCGGGCGCTTTCTGAACCATGTCGATGTAGGCCTTGACGTACATCCGTCGAAAGAGCGCGGAGGTGCAGTCCAAGATATCGACCACCTCATGCGCCTGACCCTCGATTTTCAAAGCCGCTCCGATCGCTTGTGCAGCCCGGGTGTGACCCGCACCGGCGGTGGCGTGAAGGATGAGGATGGGCGTGGCGGACCGAGAAGACGTGCTCATTCAGTCGCTAGCTTCTCCTGATTCGCGAGAAGTGGGAAGGCGAAAGGGATGAGGAATGCACCCCGTCGCTCTCCCTCTGGCTCATCGAACGCGGCAAGTATCCGTCCGGTCCTTACGGCCCAGTTCCTTCGCTCGTCAGCCGCCGATCGCCAGCGGAGCGGCCTTGGGCACCTTGAAGGTTTCGCCGACATGCAGCGCCAGGAGACGTTCGGGATCAGTAGAAAAACGCGCTTCCACTCGCCTCGATGGCTCGTCCATCGGCTCTGCGCTCAACTTAAACGTCTCCTGGTGAATCGGCACGAAGTAGTGGGCGCCCGCGTCCTCCGCCATGGCCACGGCTTGCTCTGGATTGCAGTGGGCTCGAATCCAGGGATTGTACGCGCCGATCGGCATGAGCGCCAGATCGATGGACGGTGGAGAGCGGCGCAAGTGGGAGAAGGCGGTGGTGTACGCGGTGTCACCGGCGAAACAAACCGCATGGCCGCCTCGTTCGATCAGGTAGCCGTTGTAGCCGCGATGGACATCGCGAATCATCCTCGCGCCCCAGTGAGCTACTTCGAGAGCGGTGATTTTAATCGGTCCTGAACGAGTGGATACGGTGACCGCGTTTCCCCAGGTGATCTCGTGGACTTGGCGAAACCGTTTGAGCAGATCTCGCGTGTCGCCCGCCGTGACCACAGGGGTATCGCGGGAAAATTTAGCCAGGCTGCGACGGTCGAGATGATCGAAATGAGCGTGGCTGATCAGAATCAAATCGGGCGCGGGAATCTCACGCGGTTTTAAGGCGGGCCGAAGGTAGCGTTTCGGTCCGAGGACAAAAGGACCCAAGCCCGGCCCGGCACGCTTCGAGAAAATTGGATCGGTGAGCACAATCGCACCGAAGAAATTCATCAACACGGTGGAGTGTCCCAGGCAGCTCCCGGTGATTGCGTCGTCCGACCAGGTGCGCGGGTCGGGCCGCACAGCGGGGAGCGGCGGGTGACGCGTGAAGTCGCGGAGGATTTGAAGGAAGAAGTCGCGGCGGCGCATGGAGGACGTGAAGGCTCCAGCGATGTTGAGATCCGCAAGACACGCAACTCACGCCACGCGTCTTTCCCTCGCAAAAAGCGATCCTGGACTTATCGAGCGTTCGGCTCGTTGCGGGACGACGGAGGGGCGTCTTCGTCGTTTTCCAAGGAGAGCGCGCCGGCCCGTTTTACCTCGCCCCGTTGTTGGAGGGTATAAGCGACACACCAGCAAAGCAGCGCCCAAGCCGTGCCAGCGCTCCATCCGCCCAGGACATCGGTCGGGTAGTGGACGCCCAAATACACTCGGCTGAAGCCGATCAGCGAGGTCAGGAGAAGAGAGACCGCGATGAAAAAGATTTTTTCTCGGCGCGGTGCTACGGTGCGCGCCAGGAGCGATCCAAGGGTCAGGTAAACGACCGAAGAAAGCATCGAATGCCCACTCGGGAAGCTCGCGGAGACCGCGGGCGCGAGATGGGGCACGATGGCCGGCCGAGCTCGGTCGAAAAATTGTTTGAGCCAACTGCTGAGCAGGAATCCACCAAAAGTGGCGCACAAAACCAACAGGGCCGCGCCGTGAGCCCGATGGAGAAGAAGGTAAATCAGGACGAGCACCGTCACCAAAGTGAGAACGACCGCTCCGCCCAGCGCCGTGAGATCGCGAGCTCCTTCCACCGTCCAGGCGGGGCCGATGGGTTTCGCCAAGTCGTCCGGTTGACGCAACGCCCGCATGATCCTCGCCTCTCGCGGGAGAAAGGCGCCGCCCGGAGCCTCCTCGGCCAATTCCAAAAATCCCCACAAACAAAGACAAAAGGTGGTGGCGCCCAGCAAAACGACAAATTCCTTCCAACGGGAGCGCTGCCGGAGGGCTTGAAGCCAAGAAATCATTCTAGAGAAAAAAGCAGCCAAAGGGAGCGGCCGCAAGCTTGCCGCAGGCGTAGGGAATGGTCGCCGGTGAGGGAAAATAGCAGCCGAGCGTAATTCCTTTGTTCCTCATCTGATTTCGAAGGCGCCCGCCACGGTTCGGTCCGCCGGGGTCGGCCGTATTTTTGACATAAATCTTTCACAAAACGCATTGCTAAAGGGTGTCTCCACTGAGCCGATACAAAAGCGTGCAACATGTGACACTTCCGGGCCGGCGACAGACGGTCTCCTTTCATCGTGGTCGGTTTAGCGCCTCGGTTTTCCCGAGCCGGACCGCTTCCACCGCGGCTTCTCACGGCTCCGCTGCGACCGGTGAGACTGTGACCAATCCGATTCTGCCGTCGCCCTCTCAGGATCCGCATGTCACGTTGTATCGCGGACGGTATTATTATTGTGAGTCTTCTGCGGCCGGGATTTTTCTCCGCGTGGCCGACGATTTTCTGGCCTTCGGCAAGTCTCCCCGAATTTGTGTGTGGACGCCTCCGCGCAAAGGACCGGCCTCGCAAAATGTGTGGGCGCCCGAGTTGCATATCCTGAATGGCCGTTGCTACATCTTTTTCGCCGCGGACGACGGTGTGAATGCCAATCACCGCATGTGGGTCTTGGCAGCCGAGACGGAAGATGCCCTCGGCCGTTATCGCTTGGCAGGGTGCCTCGACACCGGCGGCTGGGCGATCGACGGAACGGTGCTGACCGACCGCCGGGGCGCTTTGTATTTTGTTTGGTCGGGGTGGCCGGGGCGGACGGACGGCCAACAGAATATCTATATTTCACGCATGGCCGACCCGCTTCATTTGATTGGACCGCGGGTCCTGTTGGCTCGCCCAGACCAAAGTTGGGAACGCAAGGGCATGCCGATTTGCGAGGGACCGCAGATCCTGCGCCGCGGGGGGAAGACCTTCATTGTTTATTCTGCCAGCGCGTCGTGGACGGCCGACTATTGCTTGGGAATGTTGGTTAACGAAAGCGGCGACTATCTCAATTCCGCCTCGTGGAAAAAAGTCGGCCAGGTTTTTGGACGAAACGAACATGCCTGGGGCGTCGGCCACTGCGGCTTTGTCGAGACTCCGCAGGGTGAAGATTGGATTTTGTATCACGCCAAAACCCGGCGAGGACCGGGCTGGGGCGACCGCGAAGTGCGGGCTCAACCGTTTTTGTGGGATGATCATGGATACCCGGATCTCGGAGAGCCGGTGGCTCGCCATGCGCCAGTCCAACGCCGCGCCGCCACGGTCACCAGTATCAGCCAATCCTTGTCCGTCCTGGAGCGTCTGTCAGCGTAGGCAAATTGCCACTACACGCGGGTTTAAAAGTCGGCTGAGGAGGAAAGAGCGGGCGGTCGTAGAACGGTGGATACGGCTGTCTGCAGAATGCAAGGCGGAGGCTGCCGGAGGAATGCACAATGCCCGCCAAAATGGGGGAATAGGCTCTCCAGGTCCAATCTCCATGGTACATAAGTTATTTATTTTGAGCAACTTGTAAGTCGATCGCCGTCGCTGGCATTTCGCCTGCAAAGCGCCAGGGGTATGAAAAAACAATTCAAGATCAGTGTTCTCTGTGCATTCCTCTTCGGTGCGCTTTTTGCGGCCGGTTGCCACACGATGGAAGGTGCGGGCAAAGACGTCCAAAAGGGCGGCGAGAAGCTGGAAGACGCAGCCAAGAGCGCTAACCACTAAGACCTTTCGGTCGGCGTGGCTCAGCGCCACGCCGATCTTTTTGCGAGGCGGGCGGAGGTCGATTTCCCCCGTTCTCTTGAGTTTTAGAGCGAGCGGGTCACTTTCCCGGCGTGTCCCGCCGCCGACCGACCAAAGAGGAAGCCGCGCTCGATCGTCTTCCTAAGTCCTCTCTCACCAAGGAATCCTTCTGGGAGACGGTTCGCTTCTTCCGTTACGTACTGCCCTACCGGAGGCGGTTTTTCCTCGGCTTAGGCTTTCTCGGAGTGGGGAGCGGCTTTGGCTTACTTTTTCCTTTGTTGTCCGGGTACCTGATCGATGCGGCCCTGCGTCCCGGTGGAGCGACGGTCCCCGCCGTGGGTGTGCTCACCTTGAACCAAGTGGCGGCGGCGCTGGCGGTCAGCATCAGTTTACAGGCCACGGCGGCCTTTGTGACGACGCTTTCGTTCAACACCGTTGGACAAAAAGCCCTGGCCGATTTGAGGCGCGAGACCTACACCCGCTTGATCGGCTTGCCAATGGCGTTCTTCGCTCAGCGGCGGGTCGGCGAGTTGGCCAGCCGGATCTCGACCGATATTGCCCAAGTGGAAAGCGCCTTGGTGGATGCGTTACCGCAGCTTTGCCGCCAAAGTATTTTCCTCTTTGGAGGCATCGCGTTGATCGCTTTCACCTCGGGAAAATTGACCCTGGTCATGCTCTCCACCCTGCCCCTGCTCATCGCTGCGGCGGTGATTTTTGGACGGAGATTGCGCGGCCTCTCTCGCGATACGCAGGATCGACTGGCCGAGACCAGCACGATCGTGGAGGAAACCCTGCAGGCGATCGCGAGCGTGAAAGCGTTTGCCAATGAACGCTTCGAACTCGGCCGTTACCAGAAAGTGAATACGTCGGTCCTCGCGGCCGCGCTCCGCACCGCGCGCTGGCGGGCGGGCTTCGTCGCCTTCTTCATCACCTCGCTTTTTGGCGGCATCGTGATCGTGCTCTGGTACGGCGCGCACTTGCTGCAGACCCATCAGATCACGGAAGGCGAACTAACCCGGTTTGTACTCTACACCACCTTCATCGCCGGAGCGATGGGCCAGGCGGCGGAGTTATTCAGCCAATTGCAAAAGACGGTGGGCGCCACCCAGCGGGTCCGTGAGCTTCTGCGCGAATCCACCGAACTGGATGTAACCAGTTCATCACTACCAAAGGAAGAATCGACCGTCGCACGCCCTCGTTTGCGAGGCGCGGTGGCGCTTGAGGCGGTGCGGTTTCGTTATCCCTCGCGTTCGGAGGTGCTGGTGTTGAACGATGTGACGCTTTCCGCTGCGCCGGGGCAGGTGGTGGCGCTGGTGGGTCCGAGTGGAGCGGGAAAGTCGACTCTGACCGCTCTGCTGCTGCGTTTTTATGCACCCGAAAAGGGACGGATCGTAATCGATGGACGAGACGCGCAGGAGTATCCCCTGGACTGGCTGCGCGGCCAGATGGCCTTGGTGCCCCAGGACGTTTTGCTCTTCGGCGGGACGATCGCGGAAAATATTGCTTACGGGCGCCCGGGCGCGAGCGAAGCTGAGATTCAGCAAGCTGCGCGGCAGGCCAATGCAGACGACTTCATTCGCGGATTTCCCGAAGGCTACGCCACCGTAGTGGGGGATCGCGGAATTAAACTCTCCGGTGGGCAGCGGCAACGCGTCGCGATCGCGCGCGCGATTTTAAAAGATCCCGCGATTTTGATTTTGGACGAGGCCACCAGTTCGCTCGACAGCGAGAGCGAGCGCCTCGTTCAGGAGGCACTCGATTCCCTGATGCGCGGGCGGACGACGTTCGTGGTCGCGCACCGGTTGTCGACCATTCGTCGAGCGGATCAAATCGCGGTGATCGATGCGGGGCGGGTGGTTGAACTCGGAACCCACGAAGAACTGTCGGCTATTCCGGACGGGCTTTATCGGCGACTCAGCGCCCTGCAATTTCATGGAACCTGAGCGAACCTGTCGGCTCGAGCAAACGAACGTTACGGATCTGTAACGATAATTTAACTACGCGCTCATCGTCTTGACGTGGAGGAAAGGAGCGTTGGCGCGCTCAGTTTATGGCGTGAACTGCGACCGACTAGGCGGGAAATGAGACCGGAGAAAGCACATCGGTGGCCAATTTTTTCACGCGGCTCCGACGAGGCCGAAAAGGCTGAGGCGTTCTCGTTTCCGGAGAATTGCCTGAGTGATCATCCAAGGCATACCGCGCGACGTCGATATCGGTGATGGCTCGCTCCACCGCTTCGGCCGAAAAAGGAGAAAGTCGGCGCACGTCAGCTGAGATGGCGGCAAGGGTGTGACGGATGATCTGCAAATCTTCGTGAAGGATTTCTCGGCTGCGTGGGTGATTCGACTCCATGCTTCGTTGTGACGTGCGAGGCTCGAAATAGTTTCCTCCGATGTTGCTGCTTTCAAAATTTTCCGTGGACAAAAATTGCGATGGGGGCCGGTGCACGAGGTCACAAAATGAACGCGGAGAAAGCGGAACGTTTGCCGAATTTTTGCTACAGTCTTCGCATGCCTACCGATCAATATCACGAACCGCCGCAGGAACTCTCTCAGGAAACGCGCACGTTTGTCCGCATGATGGCGTCGCTCACCGAGGAAGCCGAGGCGATCGGTTGGTATGAACAGCGTCTCGCGGTCGAAAAAGACCCGGCTGCACGAGCGATCATGGCCAACGCCCAGCACGAGGAATTCAAACATTTCGGCATGGATCTGGAATTTCTGCTTCGTCGAAAACCCGTTTGGCGCGAGATGCTAAAAGGAATTTTGTTCACCACCGGAGACATCGTGAAAAGCGGCGAGAGGGCGGAGGAAAAGACGGAGTGAACCAGGACCATTGTAGTTATATGAACACTACAGCATATCCGATTTTCGCTGATGGGGGAGACTCTCGTTGATTTCCGCCGCTTGTCTAAGCCATGAGCGGAAAAATTGCGGCGACCGGTTGTGTAATCGGAGAGCTGCGCAACGTTGAGGCAACCCCCGCAAATCCTATGGAACCTGCGAAACTCGTTTACCGCAATCCCGTGTGGCCTGGCTATCTGGCGGATCCCTTCGTGCTCCGCTCCGGCGGATTTTATTATGCGTACGGCACCGGTTCAGACGAGGGCAATGGCCGGCAAGGGGACGGGCGAGTCTTCCCCGTGTTGCGGTCGCCCGATCTCGTGCACTGGACCTCGCTGGGCGGCGCGTTGGTGCCGCTTTCCTCCGGAGCGACGGTCAACTATTGGGCGCCGGAAATTGCGGAACAGGACGGCGTATTTTATATGTATTACGCGGCGGACGGTCGCCTCCGGGTCGCCACCTCGCGCGAGCCGCACGGGCCCTTTATCGATGCGGGCCGCGATCTTTTTCCGGACGAGCCGTTCACGATCGATGCGAGTCCGTTCCGCGATCCTCGCGACGGACGGTGGTATTTATTTTTTGCCAAAGATTTTTTTGATGAGCGGGTGGGAACCGGAACGGCGGTGGTGCCGCTGGCCGAGGATATGATGACGCCGACGGAAGTGCCGCGCGTGGTGGTGCGCGCGAGCAGCGACTGGCAAATTTACGAGCGGAATCGGACTTGGTATGAGAAGGTCTGGCCGTCCTGGCACACGGTCGAGGGGCCGTTCGTTCTCGAACACGAGGGAAAGTATTATTGCTTGTACTCAGGCGGCTGCTGGCAAGGCCCGGACTACGGCGTGAGCTATGCGGTGGCGGATCACCCGCTCGGTCCGTACCGCGACGAGTGGAGTCACTCCGGCCCGGTGGTGTTGCGCGGAATCCCCGGGAAAGTCCTCGGGCCGGGTCACAACTCCGTCGTGCTCGGTCCGGATGATCGCACGCAGTTCGTGGTGTATCATGCTTGGGATACAGCACAGACCGCGCGGCGTCTCTGTATCGATCCTTTAGAGTGGACCGCAGACGGCCCACGCTGTCTCGGGCCCACGACGGAGACCCAGGATCTGATCCCCGTGCCGTCGTCAGTTTCGGCGTCGGTCTGAAAATCCGCTCAAGTTCTACGTTGGCGCGCCGACGATAGTCTTGAGTGTCCCCACGACGTTTGGGTGCCTAGGTGCGCCCAATCAGGTTGGGAAACATAGAACTTTCTTGAAAAAAAGAGACACCCGTGCACGTTTTTCTTGTCCGAAAACGGCTAGTTGCAGGTTTGTCAGTCGTTAGATTCGTCTGAGACTGTTACCGATGCAGCGTCAGTTGTCCTGTGTGCGTTAGATCAGCAGAGCTCGTGCGTTTTGTTCTGAGATCGAGTCAGGGACTGTAGGGATAGGCTGTTTCTGAGATTTTGTGAGGCCAGGCCGGTCTTCGGCGTGGTCGTGCGCGCGCGCTTCAATGGGCTGCAGGGGAGGCGGTGACAGTCGGATAGGCGAGTGAGTCTTCGCGGTCTCCTCTTGGGACCGCTCGTCATGAGCAGTGAACCTTAACTCGAAAAATTGACCTTATGAACCTTTCGAAACTTATCGCTTCTCGTGAAATGGTCCTCGCTCAGGCGAGGTTAGCGAATATGGCGTATGCCTATACCACCTTGATGGCGTCGGCCGCGGTGGCGCGGCGGGCGCAGCTTTCGGGCTTGGTGCGATTGCAGCAGCCCGATGAAAAGGAAGAACGTTATTGGGCTTCCTTGACCGCGTTGAGCGGAAGCCAAGCCGTCCTGGACGAGCACTTCAGCGACGACGACGTAGCGGCAATGGCAGACGCGGTCGCCTTTGCCAGTCCGGGCGTAAACCTTCTGGACGTCACGTTCCCAATTGAGCATCTGGAATCTGAATACATCGCGCCGCTCGCGATGGCGTTGGAGCGAGCGGGAGTCCAACTCGAGCGTTCCAACCTCGAAATCGAGCGGCGCACAGAGTAGGTGGAGCCGCGAACCGTCGCGGCGCGAAAATCATCGTTGCACGGTCGCAGGGAGGAGCCGATGGCCGTGCAACGAATTTCTTCCTCCTCTATGGGCGATCACGCACAGGAACTGGAGTGGATGCACACGGAACATTCCGCGAATGCAGCTTGCTATCTGATGCAAGCCAAGAAACACTTCCTTCAGCGTATTAAGCGTAGCATGACAGTGACTGGTGAGTCTTCAGTGAGCGTTGAGTTCAGGTGATGATTCGAAACCCGATCCCCGGGAACGGACTGACAGAGAACGAAGGATACGAAAATCACCTCACATGAACTCCAAACTCTACGTTGGAAATCTCTCCTTTAACACGAACGAGTCCGCGCTCCGCACCGCTTTCGAGCAATTCGGTTCCGTGACCGATGTTTACATCGCGAATGACCGCGAAACCGGCCGCCCGCGCGGTTTTGCTTTCGTCACCATGGGCACGGCTGAAGAAGCCAAGGTTGCCGCAGAAAAGATGAATGGCACCGATCTCGATGGTCGTTCGCTCAACGTGAACGAAGCCCGTCCGAAGGAAGAAGGCGGCTCCAGCGGTGGCGGCCGCAACTACAGCAGCCCCGATCGCCGTGCCGGTGCCTTCCAGGCCCGTGGCAATCGCCGCTACTAATCGTTCGTCGGCCTAATTAGCCGATCCCTCTCAAGCGAAGTTCTCCTTCCGGAGTGCTTCGCTTTTTTTGTGCCCGGAAGGGACGCTTCAGCCCGGCGGTTCAAAGGACCGAAGCCCAGTGAAGGTTGCCAGAATTGATTTTGTGGAGGAGCCGGCTCCGTCCGGGCCGACTGGACGTTGAAGTCCGGACGGAGCCGACCCTCCGTAGTCCTAACCCGGATACCAAATCTTCCTCGGATCGTCGGGCCGCCTCACGTGGTCGAAGGCCTCGTCCGTCATCCGGGCCAAATCATAGCTCGGTCGCCAACCGAGGAGGAATTTCGCTTTGCTATTGTCTAGCCAAGTCGAGCGGAACGGCGTGGTCACCTTTGCACCGGGGAAACCGCGGGTTTTCTCGAGGTAGGTGGCGAGGGCTCCGTAATCCACCGGCTCGTCCATACAGATGTTGAACGTCTCACGCCTAGCCTTGGGGTGATCGATGGCGAGAAGGATTGCGCCGATCAAATCCTCCAGGTGAACGAAATTCCGTTTCACCGGCACGCCCTCAGGATCGAGCATGATCGGCACGGCACGGGAGGCGACGTAGCTATCGGCTTTCTCCGCTCCGACCAGATCGCGCCAGCGCGGGCCGCCAAATACATCGTCGCCGAAGGAAAGTTGATAACGAAAATCGTCCTTCTCCATGATCCAGGGCGCGCGGAGGCAGCAACCGTTCAAATCGTATTGAATCCCGTATTGCTCGAGCATCACTTCCTCGAGGACTTTTGAGAGCGCATAACATCCTGGATACGCGCTGTGCCGTTGGGTCTCGGTCACCGGCAGCGGATGCGAATAAAAAAAGTGACCGAGCGCGGCATCGCCGCCGAGCAAGATAAACTGCCGGAAGGTCGGGCTCGTCCGGCACGCTTCCAAGATCCAGAACATGCCTTTCACCGCGACATCCATGATCGCCTCCGGCGTTTCCTTGCAGGTCGCGAGGTGAAGGACGTGCGTGACTCCCTCCATCGCCGCATCGACCATTTCGCGCTGTTCGATCGAACCACGGATCACTTCCAATCGGGCTCGTGGCTCCAGTTGTCGATGATGACAAAGGGCGCGGAGGGTGAAGGTGTCGTAGCGGCGATCGGCCAAAAAGCGTTCAACAAAACGCTGTCCAACTTTGCCCGTGGCGCCAGTGACGAGGATGCGTGGGGTAGGTGGAGGCATGAAAGTGGGTCAAGTAACAGATCGAAGGCCACGCGGGCCAAGTCTCAAGTGGTCCGCGCCCGGACTAGCCTTGCCTCACCGAAGCGGCGGAGCGTCGACTCTCGAGCTACGATTGGGGGCACCGCTTTCTCGCCTGCGCTGAAGAAGCCGTCGGTGTAGCAGATAAGCCACTACACAGCTGCCGAGGCAAAGCCCCACCATTCCCGTCCAACCGAAGTGGTTGAAGAGCGTCGTTCCGGCCAAGGAACCGAGGGCGAAAAAAAGGAAAATGCCGCTGACGTAGAGGGCGTTGATGCGACTCCGGGCTTCGGGTTCGAGCGCGTAGACGATCGCTTGGTGGGAAACCCCAGACATTTGTACGCCGAGATCAAAGAGCACGGTTCCGACGATCAACGCCGGGAGTGAGCGCTGGAGGGCTCCCATGAGGAGAAACGCGGCCGCCGTGATCGCGATGGCGGTGGGGATGTTGGCCGCGGGACCCTTGCGATCGGCGCGTTTCCCGGCGAGCGGGGCGGCGAGTGCACCGGCGGCACCGGCCAGACCAAAGTATCCGATCGAGGCGGTGCTGAACTGAAAGGGCGGGCGGCTGAGGTGAAAGGCCAGCACGGTCCAAAACGCGCTGAAGGCCACCCCCATGAATCCCTGAGTCGCGATTGCCAGACGGAGAACCGGATAACGGCGAAGCAGCGTGCCCAACGACCGGATCAACTCCGGATAGGTCGCGGCCATCGTCTTGGGCCGTGAAGGCACGCGAAGAAGCACCAGCACGGCGAGAAAACCGATGATTCCCGCCGAAATCAAGAAGACGGCGCGCCAGCCCAGGTGATCGGCGATCACCCCGCTGAATGTACGAGAAACCAGGATACCGAGAAGCAACCCGCCCATCACCGTGCCCACCACCTGGCCGCGGCGTTGCGGTTCGGCCAACTCCGCGGCCAGCGGCAGAAAGTCTTGTGCCGCGGTGGAGAAAACGCCGATCGCGAGACTAGCGAGCACGAGCTGGAAAACGTTTTGGGCCATGCCCGCTGCGAGCAAAGCCACCAGCAGCACGGCGAGTTTTCCGAGGATGAGTTTCTTCTTGTTCAGCGTGTCGCCGAGCGGAACCAGCGAGAAAATTCCGGCGGCGTAGCCCAGTTGAGTGAAGGTGACGAGGAGACCGATCGTCCTCTCGTTGGCCTGCAGATCACGACCGAGCAGGTGGAGCAACGGCTGATTCAGGTACAGCGTCGCGACGGACACAGCCGTGCCAAACGCGAAGAGAAGGACGAGCGGAGCGCTAAGCTGATCGGAAGGAGAACGCACGCAGCGCGCAGGAAACGCGGCTAGTTGGAAATCGCGAGCGCAACCTGCCGATCGCGGACGCGAGCGGAGTGACCAATGACCAATGACCAATGACCAATGACCCACCGCAACGATCGAGGTGGCCGCTCCGGTGTTCGAGGCGGGCGGGGATTTTCTCCGTGCCCTCTGTCCCAGGTTAGCGGACTCGTTCTTTTGTTACGTCTACCGCCCGCGTCTCAGCGGAGGATTTCTCCCTGGGTTGGATCGCCTGGAACATCGAGCACTTGGATCTGGTTGACGGTCTTGAAATGTTCGTGGTCAGCGAAGGTCCAGACGACCTGCTTGTCGCGAGTCACTTCAAAAAAATGAGGCTGCTCTCCCAGGTGACCATGCCCGAGGTAATTGCAGAAAATCGTGTTTCCATTCGGCAGGCGTTGGCAGCCGGCCACGAGGCGAAGGGGATTGCCCGGCAGCTCGTTCTCCCCGATTTCCCAAACCACCTTTTCTTTGGTATCGAGTTCGACGATACGGTGACCGTCGCCACAGTCGACCAACAGGTGTCCATCAGGCAAGAGCACCGCCTCGTGGACGTCGCCGGGAACCGCAATGCTGCGCAGAAGCTTGCCCTCCGTATCCAATTCATCGATGCGGTGCTCGCCTTTTCGGCAAACCAGGTAATGTCCGGCGAGCGTCTTACGTACCCCGCGGTATTGGTCGTGCAACTTCACCGTCTCGGGTGGAGGGGGTAGCTTGATTTCCTTCGCGATCTTTCCCTCTCGATCCACTTCGATGATTCGCGACGTGCCGCATTCCACCACCAACACGCGACCTTCGGACAGAGGTTGGCAGGCGTGAACCTCGCTCTTCGCCGGGGCCTTGTATTCCCAAACGATTTGATGGGCGCGGTTCATCTCGATGGCGCCGCCCTGATGGCAGAAGAGAAAGTTTCCATTCGCTAGAACCCAGCAGTCCTGGGGATGAGTGCAGGCGTACTCCCACTCGATTTTTCCCTCAGCGGAGACGAGCGCCACCTTCCCTCCCGCGCTGTCCGTGCAAAGAAACGGATGGGCAGCTCGGAGCCCGCTCCAGGTAAAAGCCAGGATCAAGGAGAGGCACGAGAAGCGGTTGAAGCGATTCATAAGAATGCGAGGTCCGGCGTCGTGCCGTAGCTGATACGAGGGGACGAGGCGAGTATGTCCAACGGACGAACCCAAACAACGAAGCGCCGGCACGAACAGTCCGGGTGGACGCGAGGGTACGCGCGTGCTGAGGACGGCCACTCGGGGGAAACCCCAGCTCCGAAACTGGAATGGCCTGAGTTTCCGCACGGAGGAACTGCGCTTGCCCCGGAGATGTCTGCCGAGGGTACCCATGATTTCCCCTGAAACGACTTCGCCCCTAACCCCGAAAAAATCTCCCATTGCTGTCCCCGGTGAGCTCGAGCTGCTGGTTGAACAGCTGAGAGAAGCGTATCCATCGGCTAGCGACAAGATGCTCATTCAGGCCATCGCCGCGAGCCGAGAGGAAATCGGCGACTTCAACGACCGCGAGCGCCTGATACGTTGCGTCTGTGAGCGCATCACCGCCTGATTGGGGAGGGATCTACTTCGACAGAGACCAGCTCGTATCCACTCGCCGTTGGCATCGTTCAACGGAGAGCGGTTCACCGATTTGATTGTGTAACTAGATGGAGAATACCAGTGGACAGCAGTTCGACGATCATGCCCGGGCTGATTGCGGCATTGATTTGCGCGCGGGTTGAAGGTGCGGCTTAAATTCCTTGCCTCTTTCCCGAGCCGCATGGATCGGATCGCCCCTTCAGGGCTAATCGAATTCTGGTTATCGGTTCCCAGGCCGTTGGCCTGGGCTGCCTTGGTTCGGGCCGTTGGCCCGGGGACGGATGGATCACCTTTCGATCATTAATTATAAAGCCCGCGTCCAAATAAAACTGACACGCTCCTTCACCTCGGAGGAGTCGACTCACCTAAAATGCAGATCGACGCCGGGTGGGGCGACCAGCCCCGGGGGGCGCGAGTTGGACGGTATCCAGATTTATGGTTCAGCCCGAAGGCAGGCTCATCGCGCACCTGCGACTACGACCGAGGGTATCCTTGAGCGCGAAACGCCGGATACATTCTCGGCGCTCAGCCTTTCGAACCGTCCCTCCTACATCGGTCATTCTCTATCCAACAGTTTAGACTCACCGACCGCTCTTTTTGGTCGCGTCATCGCGGCGCCGGGGCGGGCTGATAAACTCCTGCTTCAGTGAGGAGGTTGGCGACTTTTTCCTTTCCACCGCTCTCGATCACCTCGCCGTGGCCCACGATCACGCGGTCGAAATCCCAGGCCATCATCTGGCTGATCGACTGTTGAAAGGCCGCTTGGTCCTTAATCGCTAGTTTAAAGGCGCGGGACATCCCGGGATAGTGTTTGGATCCCACCGCGGCCTTGAGCATCAGTTCGGACCAGAGGGGCTCGTTGTAGGGAAAGTTGAATACAAGGTCGGCCACGATGAGGGTGCGCGAGGGTCGGTGGAAAAACACCGTCTCGCGCATGCTCGGCACGCCCATCAATTCGATGGCCTCGAGCTCGCCGGCCCATTCAGGCGGCGTGGGAACAATCGCGTGGGTGACGAAATCCTGGGCCTGACCGAAACCTTCGGGGGCGAGATAGGGGACGTTGGGAAAGGCAGCGCGGCCTTCTTTGGCGAAGGTGTCGTGCCGGAGCATGACGTCGCAGATCCAGCCGACCGGTCCCAGCGCGGAAATCATCACGACGTCTTCGCCGCTGAACGGGCCGGTGGAATGAATCACGAGTTTGCCGGACGAGAGTCGGATCAAGGTGACGTTTCGGCGGAGATTCACGCCGAGCAGATTCAGAGGGTAAGTCAGCAGCCAGAGGTTTTTTTCGAGCGTGATCATAAAAAAGAAAACGGTTCCGCTGGTTCGCGTGATGCGAACGTTTCGATGGAACCCACACCCTTCCGTCAGTTCCGCGATTTCGTCGCGGTGCTCCGTCTCACTCGTAAGCGACGGCCAGCACTTCTAACCGTCGCTCGCCTGCGGGAGATTTGAAGGCGACGCGCTGACCGCTTTTGGCGGAAAGAAGGGCGCGGGCGATCGGCGACAACCAGCTGATTTCTCCTCGCTCCGGATCGATCTCGTCCACCCCCACGATGCGATAAGTGGATACAGCGTCGTCCTGATCGCGGACGGTTACGGTCGCTCCGAAGCGCACCTCATCGACCGGCGGGTTTGGCGGCGCTACCACCTCGGCGGTGCGTAAACTCTGCTCCAAATAACGGATACGTTGATCCAGGGCATGAAGCCGACGCTTGGCCTCGCTGTCCGCGCCTTTTGCCATCAGGGGCGGCCGCAACGTCTCCAGGAGATGACTCAATTCTTGACGCAGCCGTTGAGCCCCGCCGGGGGTAAGATAATTTTTGGCGCCGGTCGGAAGCAAGGCGGGTGGGGGATAGTCGGGCAGCTCCGGCTCATCGGACTCCCGAAGGAAAGCTTTGCTCATGCGACAAGGTAAACCGCAACGCCTCCGATCTCAACCCGAGCGCACTATAAGGTCGGTAACCAGAGTTGTAGTACAAAAGGGTATGGCTGGTCAGCCGGACTGTAGGAGAGAACGGTTGCCCTTTCCCGTGGGTTTTCAGGGGAGTCGCATTTGACCTTGAGCTGCATTGGCGCTGCTTGCTCCGGATGAAACCGCATCAGACTTCGAACGAACCCTTTGCCTCCGAAGGGGCGGTGGTCCAGGCGAGGGCCGTCTTGAACAACGGCGTGCAAATGCCGTGGCTGGGCTTGGGCGTGTATCAGATAAACGGCGACGCGGAGACCGCCGCGGTGGTGCGCGCCGCGATCGAGCAGGGTTATCGCAGCGTCGATACCGCGGCCTTGTACGGCAACGAACGCGGAGTGGGGCAGGGAATTCGCTCTTCCGGCGTGCCGCGCGCGGAGCTTTTTGTGACCAGCAAGGTGTGGAACGACGACATGCGTCGCGGGCGCGTGGCGGATGCGTTTGAACAGAGTCTGTCCCGCCTCGGCTTGGACTATATTGATCTTTACCTCCTGCATTGGCCGGTGGCGGGGACCATTTTGCCTTCCTGGAAAGCGTTGGAAAAAGTTTACGCTTCCGGGCGGGTCAAAGCGATCGGGGTGAGCAACCACATGATCCACCACCTAGAAGAATTGCTGGCCCAGGCCGACGTTGTCCCAGCGGTGAATCAGATCGAATTTCATCCTTACCTGCGCAGCACACCGCTTCTGGACTTCTGCCGCGCGAAAGGAATTCAGGTCGAAGCCTGGAGTCCGCTGATGCAGGCGGGCGCAATTTTAAAAGACCCCGTATTGAGCAAAATTGCGCAGATATATGGGAAGACGGTGCCCCAAGTCATCCTCCGCTGGGAGGTGCAAAGCGGTGTCGTCACGATTCCAAAATCGACCCAAAAATCCCGGATCGTGGAGAATGGCGATATCTTCGATTTTGCTCTGACTCCGGCGGAAATGGCGGCGATCGATGGATTGGATCGCTCTGAAAGGTCGGGGGCCGACCCCTACCATTTTAGTTTTTAACGGCGCAGCGTAACCTTCGTCCCAGCCCTACGTCACCCCTTTCACGCCCGGAGAGTTCGGGCTTTTTTTGCGCAATGGTATTTATGGCTTCTTTTTCGCGCGGTCTCCTGTGTGGGAGCAGGATCCTGTCCCGATGCTTCCGGTGGATCTGCTTTCCTCCTCTGACTGGTATCCACCTTGCTTGTACCGCGAGGCCCGGGCAGAGTTATTTGGTTGAGGACGCTGCGACATCGGTCGGCCTTCGATTGAGCGGCGGACTACGGCGATTTACGCTTCGTTCCATTTGCTTCCCACTGGTCTGTTGATTCTAGCTGTTCGCTGTCCGGCTTAATGTCGGACTTCTCTCATTCCGCTGCTTATTTATGAATGTTTCCGTAGACCCGCGAAAACCCCTTCCCCCCGCTCTGCCGCCAGCAAAGCCCAAATCGCGTGTCTGGCTCTGGCTCTTTCTCGCTCTGATTATCGGGGTTGGGCTCTATTTGGTGTTTCGTCCCAAGCACGCGGCCGAAGGAGCGGCGGGAGCGGAAACCGCGGGCAGCCCAAGTGGAGGACGCGGCCCGGGCGGCAGTGGACGCGGTCCGGGCGGCTTTGGTGGCCGCGCGGGACAACGCCAGACTCCCACCGTCAACGTGGAAGCGGCGCGGACCGGAGACTTGCCCGACTATATCACCGCGCTGGGGACGGTTACGGCGTTGAACACCGCGGTGGTTCACAGCCGGGTCGACGGCGAGTTGATCAAAGTGAATTTCGAGGAAGGCCAAGCGGTCAACGCGGGCGACCTGCTCGCAGAAATCGATCCGCGTTCCTTCCAGATCGCGCTCCAGCAGGCCGAAGGACAACTGGCCCGCGACCGCGCTCAGCTCGACAACGCCAAACTCGATCTCCAGCGCTACGAGAATGCGCGGGAAGCCGTCACCCCACAACAGGTCGACGCAGCGAAAACGGCCGTCGCTCAGTACGAAGGAGCGGTCAAGTCGGACGAGGGCTCTGTCGCCAATTATACCCTACAGCTCAGTTTCTGCCACGTGGTCGCCCCGATCAGCGGTCGCGTGGGCTTGCGTCAGGTGGATGTGGGAAATTTGGTCCGTTCCTCCGATGCCACCGGCCTTGTAGTGATCACGCAAGTACAGCCGATCGCGGTCCGGTTCAGCGTCCCGGAAGACAACCTCCGGAGCGTGAACAAGGCGGTGGCGGCGGGGGCTGAACTTCCAGTCGAGGTCTACGATCGTTCCCTGAAAAATCGGCTGGCGGTGGGCAAACTTTCCGCGGTGGACAATCAAATCGACCCTGCCACGGGCACGGTGCGGATCAAAGCGATCGTGCCCAACGAAGATTTGGCATTGTTCCCGAATCAGTTCGTCAACGTCCGTCTGCTCGTGGCGACGGAGAAAAACGTGATCTTGATTCCGACCTCGGCCATCCAGATCAGCGGGCCGGACCGCTACGTGTATGTCGTCACGGCGGACAGCACGGTGGAGCGTCACAATGTCAAAGTGGGTAATTCCGAGGGCCAATCGACCGTCGTATTGGAGGGCATCGCGGCGGGCGATTCAGTCGTCACCGAAGGTCTCGATCGCCTGCAAAATGGCGGCAAGGTGGTGGCCCGGTCGCCGGAAAAAAATCCGTCTGGATCGCCGACTTCCCCGGTCAAAGGCGACGGTCAACGGCGACGCAAACGTGAGGGAGCGCCCGGCGCGAAGAGCTCATGAACATCTCTCGGCCGTTTATCGACAGGCCGGTCGCGACTGCGTTGCTCATGGTGGCCATGCTGCTCGCGGGCGCGATCGCGTATCGCCTGCTCTCCATCTCCGCATTGCCGGAGGTCGATTACCCGACGATTCAGGTCACCACGTTGTATCCAGGGGCGAGTCCGGAAGTGATGACCTCGGCCGTCACGGCCCCTTTGGAAAAACAGCTCGGCCAGATGTCCGGGCTGGCGCAGATGACCTCGACCAGTTCAGGCGGCGCCTCAGTCATCACCCTTCAGTTCAGCCTCGCGCTCTCCCTCGACGTCGCGGAGCAGGAGGTTCAGGCCGCGATCAACGCCGCCAATAATTTTCTGCCCAGCGATCTGCCGAGCCCTCCGATCTACAGTAAAGTTAACCCCGCGGATACACCGATCCTCACCCTCGCGATCACCTCCGAATCCCTCTCGCTGCCGCAAATCGCGGACTTGGTGGATACACGGCTTTCCCAAAAAATTTCGCAAGTTGCGGGCGTCGGTTTGGTCAGTCTTTCCGGGGGCCAGCGCCCGGCGGTGCGTATCCAAGTTAACCCTAACGCCCTTGCCTCTTACGGTCTCGGGATGGAGGCGGTCCGCGCGGCGATCGCGAATGCCAATTCCAATTCGGCCAAGGGCAGCTTCGATGGTCCGCGGCAGGCCTCGACGATCAACGCCAACGACCAGCTTCGCTCCGTCGAAGATTATAAGAAAATCATTCTGGCCTACCGCGACGGCGCGCCGATCCGGCTCTCCGACGTGGCGCAGGCAGTCGATGGCGCGGAGAACATGTACCTCGCGGCCTGGACGAATACGACGCCCGGCGTGATCGTGAACATTCAGCGCCAACCAGGGGCCAACGTGATCAAGGTGGTGGAGAGCATCAAGGCCCTGCTGCCTTCCCTCCAAGCCGCCTTGCCCGAGGCGGTCCACCTCTCGGTTTTGACCGATCGCACCGTGACGATTCGCGCCTCGGTCCACGATGTGCAGATCGAACTCCTCCTCGCCATCGGCCTGGTGATTTTGGTCATCTTCGTTTTTCTGCGCAATGTCCGCGCCACCATCGTGCCGAGCGTGGCGGTTCCGCTTTCGTTGATCGGCACCTTCGGGGTGATGTACCTGGTGGGTTTTTCGATCAACAACCTGACCTTGATGGCGCTGACCATCGCGACCGGCTTCGTGGTCGACGACGCGATCGTGATGATCGAAAACATCTCCCGCTATATCGAGCAGGGAGACAGTCCGATGGAGGCGGCCTACAAGGGCTCCGAGCAGATCGGCTTCACCATCATTTCCCTCACCATTTCGTTGATCGCGGTGCTCATTCCATTGCTCTTCATGGCCGATGTGGTGGGCCGGCTTTTCCGCGAATTCGCGATCACGCTCTCGGTTGCGATCATCATTTCCGGGATCATCTCGCTGACCCTGACCCCGATGATGTGTAGCAAGCTGCTTCGGCCCGTTCATCCGCAGGACGAGGGCCGCGTGTCTCGGGCCACAGGCCATTTCTTCGAGTCCATGATCGCTCTATACGGGCGGTGGTTGAAATGGATTCTCGATCACCAAGTGCTCACGTTGGGCGTGGCCTTCCTCACTTTGATTTTGACCGTGGTGCTCTACCTCGTCGTGCCGAAAGGATTTTTTCCCAACCAGGACACCGGCGTGATTCAGGGCATCACGGAAGCGTCCCAAGACATTTCTTTTTCGGCGATGAGCGAGCGCCAACAGGCCCTCGCGGCCGAAATTCTCAAGGACCCCGACGTCGAAAGTCTCTCGTCTTTCATTGGTATCGATGGAACCAATACGACGCTGAACAGCGGGCGGATTTCGATCAACCTGAAGCCGCTCGACGAACGCTCCGATAGAGCGCCGGTGATCATTCGCCGCCTGCAGGACCGCGTCGCCTCTGTTCCAGGGATCACCCTCTACCTGCAGCCGGTGCAGGACATCACGATCGAGACATCGGTTAGCCGGACGCAGTATCAATTCGTTCTGCAGAGCGCCAGTTTGACCGAACTCTCGACCTGGGTGCCGAAGTTGGTTGAGAAGTTGAATACGCTCCCGGACCTGCAGGACGTCGCCAGCGATCTCCAGACCGAAGGCCGCCAAGTTTACCTGGAAATCGATCGGTCGGCCGCGAGCCGCTACGGTATCACCACGGTGGATATCAGCAACACCCTCTACAGTGCCTTGGGCCAGCGCTTGATCTCCACGATTTTCACCCAGTCCAATCAGTACCGTGTCGTTTTGGAAGTGCAGCCGCAGTTTCGGATCGGTCCTGACTCGATTGGCGATCTCTACGTCACGCCAACCGGGGGCACGCCGGTCCGGCTTTCCAGCATCGCGCAGATCGGCGAACGTCCGGCCACGCTGGCGATCGGTCGGCTCTCGCAACTACCGGCCACCCGAATTTCCTTCAACGTGAAGCCGGGCTCTTCTCTCGGCCAGGCGGTGGAGTCGATCAAACAGGCCCAGCAGGAAATCGGCTTGCCGGTCTCGATCGAAACGCGATTCCAAGGAGCGGCCCAAGCCTTCGAGTCCGCCTTGCAAAACCAGCTCCTCCTCATCCTCGCTGCGATCGCGACGATGTACATTGTGCTCGGCGTTCTTTACGAGAGCTACATTCACCCCATCACGATCTTGTCGACTCTTCCGTCGGCGGGGGTCGGCGCCTTGCTCGCGCTGATCGTGGCCCGCCTGGACCTCGGGGTGATCGGGATTATCGGCATCATTCTGCTGATCGGCATCGTGAAGAAAAACGCGATCATGATGATCGACTTCGCGATCGATGCGGAGCGGAACCAGGGGCTGCCGCCGCGCGAGGCGATTTATCAGGCCTGTCTGCTGCGCTTCCGGCCGATTCTCATGACCACGATGGCCGCGCTCCTCGGCGCGCTGCCGCTCATGTTCGGGCACGGCATGGGCGCCGAGCTGCGTCGTCCGCTCGGCATCACCATGGTCGGTGGATTGATGGTGAGCCAAATGCTCACCCTCTTTACCACGCCGGTGATTTACCTGGCGTTTGACCGGCTGGCGCTCCGTTTCGGCAAGCGCCCGGAAGTATCCGCCGAGAACCTACGAGGTAATTCCGCGGTGGTGACGGCGCCGCAGCATCAAAGCCCGTGAGTTTCGTCGAACTTTTCATCCGACGCCCGGTTGCCACCACGCTGCTGACCATCGGCATTGCGTTGGCTGGGGCGTTGGCCTTTCAGCAGCTGCCGGTCTCGCCCTTGCCCCAGGTGGACTATCCCACGATTTCGGTCAGTGCGAGCGTGCCGGGGGCCAGTCCTGAAGTGATGGCCGCGACCGTGGCCACTCCGCTGGAACGCGCGCTCGGTCGCATCGCGGGCATCACCGAGATCACCTCGCGCAGCTCCGAGGGCTCGACCAATGTGATCATGCAGTTCGACCTGTCGCGCGACATCAACGGCGCGGCGCGGGAAGTGCAGGCGGCGATCAACGCGGCGCGGAGCCTTTTGCCCACGAGTCTGACGAGCAATCCGACGTATCGAAAAATCAATCCGTCGGATTTTCCCGTCCTCATCCTTGCCCTCACGTCGGAGACAGTTTCTCGCGGAGAAATGTACGACGCCGCTTCGACCATCCTCGCGCAAAAGATTTCTCAGCTGGAGGGTGTGGGCGACGTGACGGTCGGCGGCGGAGCGCTGCCGGCGGTCCGCGTCACGGTGGACCCGGCCAAGCTCAGCGCGCAGGGGATTTCATTGGACACGGTGCGGGCGGCGATTTCACGGACCAATGCGAATCTCGCGAAAGGTCTGGTCGACGGCGGAGAAACGCGTTGGCAGGTCGGCGCGAACGATCAAGCGCTCCAGGCCAGCGATTATCTTCCGCTGATCGTGAGTTATCGGAACAACGCCCCCGTGCGCTTGGCCGACGTGGCGACCGCGGTGGAGTCGGTGGAAAACCTGCGCAACGCGGCTAATTTTAACGGTAAACCGGCGGTACTGCTCCTCATCACCCGCCAGCCGGAGGCCAATATCATCGAGACGGTGGATCGGATTAAGGCGCTTATCCCGGCCTTGGAAGCGTCGATTCCGAGCGGGATCAATATGGAGGTTTCCTCGGATCGCTCGGTCACGATTCGCGCCTCGCTTCGTGAGGTTGAGCTCACCCTCATGCTTTCGGTTCTGTTGGTCACGATCGTGGTTTTTCTCTTTTTGCGGGACGTCCGAGCGACCTTGATTCCGGCGGTCGCGGTTCCGGTCTCGTTGATTGGCACCTTTTCCGTGATGTACTTGGCGGGTTTCAGTTTGAACAACCTCTCGCTCATGGCCCTGACCATCGCGACTGGCTTCGTGGTCGACGACGCGATTGTTGTATTGGAAAACATCGCACGTCACATGGAGAACGGGATGCCTCGCTTTGAGGCGGCGGTGAAGGGCGCGCGGGAAGTCGCCTTCACCGTGATCTCGGTCAGCGTTTCGCTCGTCGCCGTCTTCATCCCCATCTTGCTCATGGGCGGGATCGTGGGGCGATTGTTCCGTGAGTTTGCGATCACCCTCGCCGTGGCGATCTTGGTCTCGATGGTGATCTCGCTCACCACCACGCCGATGATGTGCGCGCGCTGGCTGCGGGTCCCGCCGAAACACGACCAGAGCGTCTCCGGTCCGCGCCGCAGGAAAGGACTGGTGGAGTATTTGCTCGGCGGTTACGAGCGCAGCCTCCGCTGGGTGCTCCGCCACAGCTTCATCATGCTCCTCGTCCTCTTGGTCACGATCGGGCTGAACGTCTATTTATACCTGGCGATTCCGAAAGGATTTTTTCCCCAGCAGGACACCGGCATGATGTTCGGCGGGATTCAGGCCGACCAGAGCATCTCGTTCCAAGCCCTCAAACCCAAGGTCGACGCCTTCGCCGACATCGTGCGCAGCGATCCGGCGGTGGCGGCGGTCAACGCCTTCAGCGGGGCCGGGCGGGGCGGCGCGAGCGGAAACATGTTCGTGACCTTGAAGCCGCTCTCAGAGCGTAAGGTGTCCGCGGATACGGTGATCAATCGGCTGAGACCAAAGTTGAGCCAGGTCGCGGGGGCGCAGCTTTTCCTTTTTCCCGCGCAGGATATCCGCGTCGGCGGGCGCGCGAGCAATTCACAATACCAATACACCCTGCAGGCCGACGAATACGGTCCTCTTCAGGAATGGGAGCCGAAGATCCGCGTCGCCCTGTCCAAATTGCCGGAGCTGACCGACGTGAGCACGGACAGCCAGGAAAAGGGTTTGCAGACCACCTTGACCTATGACCGCGAAATGCTGGCCCGGCTCGGGCTGACCGTGGCGCAGGTAAATTCGACGCTCTACGACGCCTTTGGCCAGCGCCAGGTCTCCACGCTCTACAAGTCGCTCAATCAGTATCACGTCGTGATGGAAGTCTCGCCGGAAAACGCGGCCGGCCCGCAAAACCTGAAAGACGTTTACGTGATCGCGGCTGATGGATCAAAAGTGCCTCTCTCGGCCTTCGCGAAATATCGCGCGACCAATGCGCCGTTGGCGGTGAATCACCAGAGCCAGTTCCTCGCCAGCACGGTTTCTTTCAATTTGGCGGAAGGCGTATCCCTCTCCCAGGCCAAGACCGCGGTCGACCGGACCTTCGCGGAACTCGGGGTGCCGAACACGGTGCGCGGCAGTTTTCAAGGGACCGCCCGCGTATTTCAGGAATCACTACAGAGTCAGCCCTACCTGATCTTGGCTGCGTTGATCGCCGTTTACCTCGTGCTGGGCATGCTGTACGAGAGTTTGATTCACCCGGTGACAATCCTGTCCACCCTTCCCTCTGCGGGGGTGGGCGCACTCCTCGCGCTGCAGTTTCGCCAGCTGGAGTTCACCGTCATCGCGCTGATCGGCGTGCTCCTGCTCATCGGGATCGTGAAAAAGAACGCCATCATGATGATCGACTTTGCGATTGAGGCGGAGCGTAAGGAAAATCTGAATGCGCGGGACGCGATCTTCAAAGCCTGTATGCTACGGTTCCGGCCGATCATGATGACGACGATGGCGGCCCTGCTCGGTGCGCTGCCGCTCGCAATCGGTTTCGGCGAAGGATCGGAGCTGCGCAAGCCTCTGGGCATCGCAATCGTGGGCGGCCTGCTGGTCAGTCAGGCGTTGACCCTCTACACCACGCCGGTGGTTTACCTCTATTTCGACCGTTTCCGGGTTTGGTTGCAGCGCCGCCGGACGCAGCGCGCGACTGCTCCTGTCGCGGTGCGTACGCCGGTTTAATTTGCGTTCCCTCATGAACTCTTTCCTTCCTCTCGGTCAACGGATCTTGCCGGCTGTCGGGCTCAGCGTGACGGCGCTCGCCTTGGTCTCCTGCTCGGTGGGGCCGAATTACCGTCGACCCGACGTAGCCACTCCGCCCGCGTTCAAGCGTGCGACTCCTACCGAGAAAGAGGTGCCGGTGCTTTCGAACACCTGGTGGACTCTGTTTAACGATCCGGAGCTCTCTTCACTGGTGGAGAAGACCTTGGCCGCGAACTTGAACATCCAAGCGTCGATCGCCCGAGTGGAGGAGGCCCGGGCGGCGCTGGGCGTGGCGCGAGGCGACTCTTTTCCCACCGCCACGCTCAATCCCGCGATGCGTCGCAGTCACACCAGCGGTGGAACCACGGTCGTGAGCGATCCCGTCGGTAGTGGCGGGAGTACTACCGGTACGACGTCCGGCGGCACCACCGTGGTCACGACGGGAGGAAGCGGGCGCACCACCACGGTGTATTCGCTCCCGCTTAATCTGAACTACGAGGTGGATATCTGGGGACGGCTGCGGCGCCAGACGGAATATTATGCGGAGACGGCGCAGGCGTCGGAAGCGGACCTAGAGTTCGTTCGGCAGACTGCGGTGGCCGATCTCGCGCAGGCCTATTTCAGTATTCGGTTGTACGATACGCAGGAGTCAATTTACCGAAACTCCCTCGATCTCTTTCACAAGCAGCTCGATCTTTCTCAGACGAAATTTAAGGCCGGTCTTTCGCTCCAGACCGATGTGCTGCAAGCCCAGACCCAGGTGAATGCTTCGGCCGCGCAGCTGGTGGAGGTGCAGCGCGCTCGAGCCAAGCAGGAGCATGCCATCGCTATTCTCCTCGGCTTGGCGCCAGAAGAGTTTTCGCTCCCCCCCAAGCCGCTCAGCACCAAAGTTCCGCTTGTGCCGGCTGGATTGCCCGCGACGCTGCTCAATCGCCGTCCGGATGTTGCGACAGCGGAGCGGAGATTGGCTGCGGCTAATGCGCAAGTGGGGATGGCGCAGGCTGATTTTTATCCTTCGTTTTCGCTCACGGGCAGCGCGGGGTACCAGAGTTCGACGCGGCAAAATTTAACCAAATGGTCGAATCATGTTTGGTCGATTGGGCCGAGCATCAGCCTGCCGATTTTCGAGGGCGGACGTTTACGGGGCACCTTGGAAGAACGGCGCGCGGCCTACCGCGAACTGGTGGCCAATTATCGATCGGCGGTGTTGACCGCATACCGCGACGTGGAGGATCAGCTTTCCGACCTGCACCTCCTCGCGGAGAAAGCGCGACTTCTCGATGCGACGGTGGCCTCGGCCCGAGAGTACTCGCGGCTGACCGAGCTCCAGTATCGCCAGGGCATCACTGGTTATCTTCAGGTCATCGATGCCAACCAGACCCTGTTGACCAACGAACTTTCCGCCGCCCAAGCGCAGAACCAGCGACTGGTCGCCACGGTGCTGTTGATCAAGGCGCTTGGGGCAGGGTGGGGCGGGCTCGCTCAGAAATAGCGCTCGCTCCGACCGTTTCGCTCCGTCGGCGCGCACGCTCGTATCCGGAAATCGATACAGACGTCGTGGGTGTGCTCAAGATCCGGGAGCGAAGTGCTCACCCGTGGTTGTACAGCTATAGGTCTGAGAGGAGGGGGATCACGGCGCGAAGCGGCCAGAGGCAAAACCGCTCGGTCAGATTACGGCGAAATTTTATGGCCAACCTCACGCAGGAAAGAAATGTAAGACCATGAATCAACGCATCGGCTTTGTCGGAGTGGGAAAAATGGGCGCCAACATGGCGCGGCGATTGAAGGACACCGGTTACACCGTGAGCGCGGTTTACGATGTCCAGGCTTCCTCCGCCCAGGCGTTGGCGGGAGAAATCGGGGCGCGCGCGGTGACGCGATTGAGCGAGGTCACGGCATCGGCGGACGTGATCTTCACCGTCGTGACCGACGACGCGGCCCAACTCACGGTTTTCGCCGAAACGGGAGATTCGCTGTTAAAAGACGCGCGCGGAAAAATCTTTATCAACTGCGCCACCCTCACGCCCAAGGTTCACGTCGAGGTGGAGCTGCGAGCTACGACGGCTGGGGCGGAAAGTCTGGAGGCCTGCATGGCCTCCTCGATTCCGCAGGCGCGCAACGGCACACTCTATTTGATGTGCGGCGGAGCGGAGAGCGTATTTGCTCAGGTGAGACCGATCCTCGAAAAACTCAGTTCGGCTCTGCGCTACATTGGTGCCGCGGGCCAAGCGGCCCAGGTCAAGGCGCTGGTCAACATGGTCATGAATATCAACACCGCGGGGCTGGCCGAAGGACTGGGACTGGGGCACGCGCTCGGCTTGGATCTCAATATGCTGCGGGAAGTATTCTCCCAGACCGGCGCGAATTCCCAGGTGTTGAAGACCGATGGCGAAGATATGCAGATGCGGGCGCACGACTGCTATTTCTCCGGGGCGCATGCGGCCAAGGATTCGACCATCGCCTGGGTTTTAGGGGCCGAGGCCGGACTTCAGCTCCCTCTTTCAGCGGCGACTAAACTTCAGTACGACCGCCTGGTGGCCCTGGGCCTTGGGGGATTGGACAAGAGTGGCGTGGCTGAGTTGACCTTCAAAGGTCGCCACGGCTGAGAGTCGGTGAGCATTTCTGCCCTGTTTTAGGGTAGCGCTGCCGTACCCGTAAAACCGATACAAAAGCGGGTGGCACGCAGGTTCGCTAATCGCGGCTTCGAGTCCGATGTAATAAAATATCGGATACGAAATTCAAGCCGCGCAAGAGAGGCGAGAGAAGGTATTCAGAGAACCGCTACTAGATCAAAACGTCAATAAAACAGTTCTACTTTCGATGAAACAAACTTGGTTTTTATTGAGGCCGACTGAGGGCGTAAAAAATTAGTTTATGTCCCTTGGTTTCAGCCGTTTGTACGAGGGGCTGCCACACAGCCATAAAACACCGGGTTTTTACATGTAAAAAGATTGCAATAAAGGTTTCTGAGGGTTTGTCTCTACTCATGCCGATACCTACCCCTTCAAGCAGCGACAACCTGCTTTGCCCAAAAGGATTAGCGAAGCGCCAGGGTCTCGTGAATTTCATCGGAAGCCAGGGCCTCTCCCCGACCGAAGACGTGGGGGCTACCGACTCCCGGGCCACTCTTCTTCTCTGCCATGACGACGGCATCATTCGGGAGGTTTTCAATGCCCGCTACGGCGACCTCAACCTGCTTGACGCCTCCTCTCGCCAAGCGGAATTCGCCAAGCGCACGTCTTTGCTGCAGCTCCTCTATCGTCTTTACCGGGCCGGTCTGACTCAGACGCCGGTCGAAGTGCGGCGCGAGATTCGGAAGACGGAAGTCGAGGCGGTGATTTCGGCGGTTCGGCGCCTTTCTTTTATGGGAAATCCCACCACCGACGAGCTGGTGGCTTATTGCGAGGAGAGTGCCGCGGCTGATTCCGACGTTCTGGCCCACGTGATGGATCCTTTTCAACTGCGACATATTCTGACCTTCCATCGCGAAACCTCGCGGGACCAAGTGGGTATGGAGAATCTCACTACGCTGTTGGCCCTTTGCCGTCGCAGCGACGGGGCGGCGGTTCGGACCTGGTTTCAGGATTTGATCCGCAACAACGAATTTTTGCCCAAGGACACCCCTCAACTCCTCCGCGCGGTTTTGCTGGAGCTGTGGAAACTTGGTCAGGGAAATCTTGGGATGCTGGCCTATGAAATCGCGGTCCTCGACGCGCAGCTCTTCGACGATCTTGGCTGGGAAAGCACGCGCGTTTTTTGTTCTCAGCTCCGCCGCGTCACCAGCCCTGGTTGCGAAACCCTCGATGCGTATTTGACGGACGAAGACATCGACGACGCCCTCACCATTTCGGAGGAACTTCATCAGGACGATCTGGTGATGCATTTCCGTAAACTAGCGACGACCTACACCACCAAAATCCACCGTGACCTGCGCAAACGCGTGCTGGTCGCTGCCGGCAAAATGACCGAAGCCGAGTCTTCGGCTCCGCCCATCCCTGTTCCCACCACCAAGAAAACCGTACCGGGCTCACGCCCGCCCTCCGCTTGGGGCTCTCGTCCCAACGGCTGGTCTACCACCGCGAGCTGAGTCTACCCCCCATCAGCTCTCGTTGGATCGGCGGGCCGGAGCATCACCCGGCCCGCCGATTGGTTTTCAAAGTCAGGCGGCCTCGAGCTTGGCCGAAAGGGTGATGGTCGCTTTGAGCACGCGGGAGACGGGACAGTTTGCTTTTGCGTCCGCCGCGATGGTTTCAAATTGAGCCTGATCGATCCCCGGCACGCTGCCCGTCAAGTCGAGGTGGATCGCGGTGATCGTGAAATTGCCGGCGACCTGTTCCAACGTGACGGACGCGGTGGTGGAGAGTTTCGTCGGGACGTGACCGGTTTTTCCGAGCGCGGCGGAAAGCGCCATGGTGAAGCACCCGGCGTGGGCGGCGGCGATCAATTCCTCCGGATTGGTGCCGCGCCCATTTTCGAAACGAGTCGAAAAAGAATATTGGGTTTTATCCAAGACCGAGCTCTCGGTCGAAATCGTGCCCTTGCCCTGTTTTAAATCTCCCTGCCAAACGGCGGATGCGGTGCGTTTCATAGAGTGCGACCGTATGATGGTTTGTCTCCGTCTCAAGTGAGGTTGCACGTTTTCCCGCGCGTCGCGAAGAAGGCAAATAATCCGCAACTGCCCACCGCGTCCACTCGGCCACAAACTCTATTCTCTCCGCCCTCTTCTGCGGCCGCTTTGTCTCCAACGAGGATAAAGCCGGCTGTCACCAATGACCAACTACGCCCACGCCGTGCGTCGTCGCTAAATCCGGACCAACAACTGCAAGGTCACCGCTTCGTCGTCGCGCCCAGTCACGCGCGGAATGTACGTACTGCGGAAGCGAATACGGCGGGTGCCGAATTCGACGAAGGGAAGGACGCCGGGAAAAACCCTCGAACCGATCGTCTCTTTGGCACTCTCGCGGTACATGATGAAGCCGAGAACGCCGAGGTCGAAGAAACGAAACCGGCGTCGATACGCGCCCCCGAGGTAGCCGCTGGGATCGCTCAGCGAGTCGCGAAAATAATCGCCGTCCATTGACCAAACGGAGCGATCGGCCGGATTAAATTCATAGGAGAAACCGGCGCCCCAATTTTTCTCGTTCAAGTCGCGGCGATGGAAATGACGGGATGTGCCATCGAAATGGAGGAACCATTCTCCTTCCGCGGCGAGGAGAGGGACAGCGAGCAGCGATGTCAGGAGGCCGAGGAGTAGCTTCATGATTTAGAACGAAGACTGTGAGATCGTGAGAGAGTTGCACCTGCGTCGGTGCTTTTCCTGACATAGGATCAAAGCGAAAGGGTCGACAGCGACCGTGATGGCCCAATAACTACACCACGGTTTTCCTCGGCTCTGCTGCGGCGACGTTCTCACCTCGAATTTTATTTTTATGGCGCTTCCTCTGGTTCGTATTGTCTCCGCCCTGGCGCCCCTGGTGATGGGCGCCTTCGACCTTTATCGAAAACGCCGCGAAGCGAAGGAAATCGACGAGAGCAGCTCAGCCCAGGAATTCATGCGTTCGCCCGAAGGACTGATAAAACACCTTCAGGAGTTGGAGAACGCTGACGTGGAACAGGCCCGGTTGATCAGCGAACTTTCCAACACGGTCGAAGCCCTGGCCACCACTCTCGAGGGGGAGATGAAAGAAGCCAAAAAACGGGAACGACGGATGCATCAGCTGGTGTGGGGCGCGTGCGTTTTTTCAGTGGCGAGTTTAGGTCTCGCGGTTTGGGCTCTGCTGAGAATGTAGACGGTGTTGAACGCAGCGCCCCGGGGACGGGTCGCGCCACCCAAGTCGGCCGCTGTGCTGCGGTGTTTTTGGGGAGTCGCTTCTCTCGTATCAGGTTTTTGATGACGCCCCGCCGCGATCGAAACCTTCACGCAGGGCTTGGACAAAGGCGTTGCGCAGGAGGTTCTCGATCGTGGTCCAGAGATCCACCCCGTTTTGATCAAACGTGCCGGAAAATGGGGCCTTCGTGGCTACTTTGTCTTCATCCTTGTTCTTCAACAGACTCATGACCGCGTTGGCCGCCGACTTGGCCAGGCGTTGGACCACCGGTTTGTCTTTGTCCGCCGCGGTCTTGAAATTCACGTCCTTGAGGAAGGGTTTAACGTAACCCTGGTAACCTCCGTTTTGGCCCGTGGCTTCGAGGTAAAAGTCGAAGGTGCCGCTCGAGACATCGGCGTTGGCATAGGCGGCGAGGAAGTTGTTGCAGGCCGGCAAGGAGAGGTCCTTCAACTCCATGGTGGTGAAGAAACGTGGGTCCTTGGACAGCGGATCAGCCTGCACCGCGATGGCGAGTTTTCCGTTTCCCGTAGTCACGCCTTGAATACCAATTTTGGCTGGAAGCGCATCGCCCTCGCGGCGATTGCGTAGTCCCGTGGCCAGGACATGAACCTGTTCCAGAACGAGGTCAGGCGCGGGCTGGTGAGTGTGGTCGATGAAGTGGAATTTCGCGTTGTTCACCTCGAGCCGCGTGAGCTCCATCGGAAACGAGCGCTGGAGGGCGTCGCGCCAGGGCTCGATTTTGTCTTTCACCTCTTTCAGTTTCTCCTTCGCGTCCTTGCCATCGTCCGGCTTCGCTTCGGTTTTGATCACGTTCACCTCCGGGCTCTCCACCTTCAGTTCACCCCCGAGCCGCCCGTGCAGCAAGGCCGACCAGGTCATCCGCAGGCTGGCGTTCTTAACTTTCACCAGAGGCATTTCCTTGTCGCCCTTTCGGTCATACAAAACCAGGCCGTTGAGGTTCGCTCCGAGTTTCCAGAGGGCAACCGTGACTCCGGAGACCTGACCGCGGTAATCCGGCAAATTAGCCAATTTTCGGTTGGTAGCCCAGGTGGCGATGGGGGAGAGGACCAGGGCGAGCAGGACCAGGGCGGCAAGAATTCCGAGAATGACAAAGAGAATACGTTGGCCGAGGGTGGAATGGGTCCGGCCGGAGGTTCGTTGATCGGGGGACGAGGCGAGGGATTGGCGGGTCAGGGGAGTAGCGCGGCTCATGACCTCGCGTTTCGCTTAGGACGTGCCAGAGGCGTTTCTCCTAGGGGCGTCGACCGCGAGCGATCGGGCGAGTTGGCGTGCTGCAATCGTACGGCTGGTCCCTTGGGGCAAAGTGCAAAGCCAGCCCGTCCAGCGAGCGGCTAAGTATCGAGGAAGGGAATACGGTAAGTCAGTTCTGCCCCGGGAAAAAATCGACCGTGGCGGGCACGGGCGAAAGCGCCGGAGCAGCGCGGTGCCGGTAAACGAGAAGGAGGATCAGCGTCACGATCGTCAGTCCGCCGCAAACGCTAAAAACGCCGCGATGGCCGATCCGTTCGACCAGAGTGCCAAAGCCCAAGTAACCGATGAGGCTGCCGAGATTCGAGGAATTGCTAAAGATGGTCGTGGCCAGTCCGGCCTGTCCTGGAAGCAAGTCCTGATAGAAAAGAATGGTGACGTTGGTCAGAATGGCGAAGGAGACGCCGCTGAGGATTTGGATGGGATAAACCTGCCATGGTTCGCGCGCGAAGCTGAGGGCGAAAAAATACGCCACTGTGACCGCGGCGCCGATGCGGATCAGGGTCAGTTGGTGGCCGCGCGCGGCCAAGTGGCCGAACCAGAGCATGAGAGGAATTTCCACCACCGGGCCGACGCAGAAGATGAAACCCAGATCGCGCGGTGTGCCGCCGAGGTCGCTGGTGACGGTCAGCGGCAGATTCATGATGTTCATCGAATGCGCGGCGAAAACCAGGACGAAGGCGATGAAGCTCGAGAGAATGTCGCCGCGCGTGAGCACACGCCAGACCGGAGCGCGCACGGCATCGCGGTGCGTGGCATTGCGCGGGCGGTAGGGCACGAAGGCCAACACCCCGGCAAGAAAGAGGAGGTAGAGCCCAACCGCGCCGAGAAAAACTCCGCGATAGCTGAACTCCGCCATCATCCAGGCGCCCACCGCGGGTCCAATCGTCCAGGCGAGCGAGAAGCAAACCCGAACCACGCTGACGAGAAACAAAGCGTCCACCTCCGGATCGTTGGCCTCGTCGAAGGTCTCGCGCACGAGGGAGAAAAGCTGCGAGAAGTTAACCGAAGCGACGGCGAGCGCGGTCGAACCGATCAGGAGAAGCAACAGGGGATCGCGAACAAAGGCGTATCCAATATATCCTAACACGCCGCCCGTCCCGCCTACGACCAGGAGGGTTTTTCGGGCCAGGTGACTGTCGGACCAACGGGCAAGCACCGTGCTCAAGACGATGGCGCAGACCGAAGTGGTGGTCATGAAGACTCCGAAGAGCGGGCTCGACATGCCAACCTCTTTCGTGCCCCAGAGCGACAGAAACGGCACGACGAACGAGTAGGCCATGCCGAGCGCAAAGTTAGCCCCCAGCAGTCCGGCAAAACTGGGCTGCCGCACCATCAGTCGCCAAAGGGAAACGAGGCTTCGCATCGAACCGCCGCTGATGAACCGTCCTGGGTCGCGTGCAATGAAAAACGCGAACTCTGGCGACGGACGGTTCGGCTCAGGATCGTCTCGCCCGCGCTGCTCCACGTCCCCGCGCCATCAACCTCGGGCGAGTTTACCCGCCCTTACTTAGGCTCGCATAATTTCCCGAGGGCGCGCTCTCGACCTTGGAGAATTCCACCGTCGCCACCATTTCCCGAAACCAACTGGCGGCCCCAAAAAAGCGACCGCTGATCGGCATGACTCCGCGCGGATGATTGCTCACGCCCATCAGGATGTGCTGGTAAGTGCAGCGTTTACCGGTGGTGGGATCGAACCCACGCCACCCGAGGTTGGGAAAATAAACCTCAGTCCAAGCATGGGTCGACCCGCGGGCGGCTCGGGTGGCGAAGCAGTCCAAGTAGCCGCTGGCGAAACGAGCGGCGAGGCCGAGAGAGCGCGCGGCCTCCATTAGCAACGTGGCGACGTCGCGGCACGAACCGCTGCTCAGCGTCAGGGTGGTAGCCGGAGACTGCACTCCTTTTTCCTCCCGTCGACGGTACTTGATCGTCTCGTGCAGCCGCTCGGTCAAGGCGGCGAGCAGCTCCTCCGCCGGCGTTCCCTGGCGTGGGAATTGATGGGCTTCGAGCCACTGTCGGACCGCGTTGCTGTCCTCCGGATACACCGATTTAAGGTAGGCGCCCACCACCGCCGCTTCCAATTCGTCATATGCCACCGGATACAAGATCGGCGTTTCCGAGGCGAGGAGTTGGGACGAACTGAGGGTAAATCGCTGCACCAGCACCTCGCTGTCGAAGACGAGCTCGGCCGCCGGCTCGGAGAAATAGACCGTCGCGATCGAGTTTCCAAAAATGTCCCGGCTCCAGATCACGTCATGCGAGGCGGAGATGGTCAGGGCCATGCGCTCGACGCGGAGGTCGTGGCCCTCCCGCGGGCGGATCACGAGCCGGTGGGGTGAAAACTCCACCGGTTGAGAGTACCGGTAGACGGTGCGGTGCGCGATGCGCAGCAGCCCAGGCTCGATTTTGTCCCCGGTATTCATCGTCGCACTACCTAGCCATCGAGCGACAGCCCTTGCTGCAGGGTTTTGCGGTGAGTCCAGGGGACGAACTTATCGCCCAGCCAATCGCAGCTCACCGCCATGGAAACCAGCTGGATGCGACCGAAGACGGTGGCGATGGAAGCATCGGCCGCGTCGCGCCCCATCGAAATCCGGACCAGTCCGTTGAGCGGCGCGAGACGGGTGGCGTCGAAGATGTACCACCGGCTACCAATATAGGCTTCGAAGCAGGCATGAAAATCCGCCGGCTGAAGTTGATAGGCGTAGCCGCTGAAATACCGCGCGGGAATGGAGAGCGCGCGGCAGATCGCGATGCCGAGGTGAGCAAAATCGCGACAAACCCCCGCACGCTGAGTGATGGTGTCGAAGGCTGAGGTCTCGGAATTGGTCGAGCCGCGCAGGTACTCCACGTTGTCGTGTATCCAGTCGGCAATGGCGGTGACGCGTTCGTAGGGATGAACGATGCCGCCAAATTTATTCCAGGCCAGACGCCCAAGACGGTCGGACTGACAGTAGCGACTGGGGAAAAGGTAGGGGATGACCGCGCGGTCCAGCTGCGCGATCGGCACCGCGTCGATTTCGCTCCGACGGTGGGCTTTGACGTGAGTTTCGACCCGGGCGGAATAACGAATCGAGAGTTTCTTCGCCGTGCCGGTCTCCAGCCGCACGAATCGATTCTCGTTATTGGTGGAGAGAAACTCCTCGCAGCGAATCTTGGGCTCGACCGAGAACTGCTCTTCAATGATCTCCTGGCTGGGGGTGCGGAGCGCGTGAACGTTTAAGATCACGGTGCTGCGTTGCTCGACCTTGTATTCAAATTGTGAAGCGACATGGAACTGCATCGAGCGGCAACCTGCGCAGAAAGTGCCGGCCGTAAAGGCGGGGATGGAAAGAAGCTCGTGCGGCGGTCGAACGCGAAATACGGTCGCCCGCGAATCATTGACCGAAGATAGGAAGCTTTTCGCCTGCCGGAGCGACGGGATCGCGGGAGCGAGCGGCGGCGGGGGTCGAGATCGGCCATTGCGCTTCACGGAAGGGTCCCGCAGGATGACCGGTCCCAGGCTTTCTTACGCTGGGTTTCACATGTTCTACCAACGTCTTCAGCGGATCAGCGTGGCCGGTTTTTCTTTCTGGAGACGGGTCTGGGCCAGAGGATCGGACTGGATTCGGGACCATCCCTCGCTGGCGGCTTGGTTCTTCCCCAGTCGGCGTGAGGAAGCGGATGCACGCTACCGTTCCTTCAACGACCGTTATTTCTCCAGTTTCTTCGAGCAGGAACGCATGCTGGCCGACCGTCCGCGTATGGACTTTTATCATACAGCGGTGACGCGGCATGTCCAACCGGGCGACCGCGTGATCGATCTGGGCACTGGGACTGGCATCCTCGCCGCCTTCGCCGCTCGGCAAGGCGCGGCAAAAGTCTATGCGATCGACCACTCCCAAATCATCGAGCAGGCGAAAACTCTCGCGGCGCACAACGCGATCGAGAACGTCGAGTTCGTCGCGGTGCACAGCAAGGAGTTTTCCCTCGAAGAGAAAGTGGATGTGATCCTCCACGAGCAGATGGGCGACTGCCTTTTCGACGAGGCGATGGTGGCCAACGTGACCGATCTTCGCGACCGTCTGTTGAAACCGGGTGGCTTGATTGTGCCGAGCTGCTTCGATTTTTATTGTGAACCGATTCAGGTGAGAAACGACCGCGTTGTCCCTTTTATCTGGGAGCTCAATGTGCACGGCGTCGATTATTCATGCCTGATGAACGAGCGCCCGTTGGAGGCCGATTACTACCGATTCGTCAGCTCCGATCTGGGGATCGTCAGTCATTTTCTGGGCGAACCCGAACCTCTCCTCTCGGTCGACTTACACACGCTAGACGAAGCCACCATGCCGCGCGACCTGCGCTTCACCCGCACGGTCACGAAGGCGGGACGGCTGGACGGCTTGGCGATTTATTTTGTCGCGCGGGTCGATGACGATCTCTCGCTCAGTTCCGATCCGATGGACCCCGGCCGGGCGCCGCACTGGGGCTTTCGCATTCTCCGGAGCGAACAAACGTATTTCGAAGTTGGCGACAAAATCGACGTCTGCTTGTCTGTCGATCACTGGCCCGAACTGGATACGTGGCACTGGTGCCATGTGAAACGACGTTGCCGGTCCGGTGCTCCGGATGCGAGGCCGGTGCCTCTTCGTTGAACTGCCTACCCTGTGAAAACCGCTCTTCCCCCTGAACTGGAAGCCACGCTGCCCAAATCCACCTGGGGACGCATTCTCAGTGCGACCCCTGTCGTCATGACGGTGGTGGCCACTCTGCTGGCCGGGTTGGCTTCGAGCGAGATGACTCATGCCCAGTACGACCGATCGCTGGCCACCCAGCAGCAGTCTAAAGCAGGGGACCAATGGAGCTTTTTTCAGGCTAAGCGCCTACGCTCCGCGATGCAGCAGGGAACGCTGGACGCGCTCGAGTTCTCGACTCCATCGTTTCCCCAACAAGGTCCGGCTTTGGCCAGTGCGCTGCGTTCGCTCACCAGTAGTAGCGCTAGCACTACCGCGGAGCATCCCGAGATCGAGGCGCTCGCCACCGGCCAACTCCCCGAGGTGACGCCGGCGAGGTTTGATCCGGCCTTGCAAGCAGCGGTGGATGCGGTCGCGACGCAGCGCTCGGAAAACGAAATCAATGGCTTGGTCGCACAGGTGAGCGACGCCACGCTGGCGGCCGCGGTGCTTGAGGCCAAGGCCGTGGTGACGCGGCTCGACGATACGCTTAAGCCGATTTTGCAGGGCATCGAGCGCATGCAGCGCGCCCTGGCGGAGGCCGCTCAATCGCCTGCAGGGGCCAAGGAAGGTGGCGCGGCGACGATGACAGCTCCCAGTGGGCTCAAACAGGATTTTGTGGCGGCGCGTTTGCGCTTCACCATTCGGCGTTATGAGGCGGAGGCGCGGCTCAACCAGACCTTGGCCAATCTTTACGAGGTGCTGGTGCGCAAAAGCAATTTGTCGGCCGAGCGCCACCACGCCCGCAGTCAGCGTTTTTTCTACGGGATGCTTGCGGCCCAGCTCAGCGTGATCATGTCGACCTTTGCGACGGCGGTGCGAATGAGAAGCACCCTGTGGACCTTGGCCGCGGTGGCCGGAGTCTTCGCCGTCGCGTTGGCCGCCTATGTTTATCTGATGGAGTAGGCTTGTAGCCAGAAAGCGGTTACAGGAAGACGGCGCGGGCGATGGCTTACAGACTCTGGGTCTGGAATTTGATGAAGATCCACCGGCGCACGGCTTGGCCGGTGGCTTCGTGATAATAAAGACAGAGGGCGCCGTCTTTTCCGGGATGAGCGGGGTGGCCGCTGCCCGGCGGTTCGCCGTTGTTGTAGTGGACGTCGTGGAGCCCTCCGCCCGGAAAGGTGAAGCCGTAAGCCACTACGAGTTGGGCTTGGCTGACGGAGCTGTGCACCAGCGTCCGCAGTTTACCGTTGGACACGATGGTGAACTGCGCGTTTTTTAAACCGAGCTCTGCGTACGAGAGGCGCTCGTTGGTCGTAAAGCCCGGTTTGGGAAAATCCGCGTCCGTGATCGCTTCGTCGACCAAATGGTACTGCGCGGCGTTCGGCGGCAGTTTGGATTCTACATTAAAGGCGATCTTCCAGACCCCTTTTCCTGTTCCCGAAGCCACGAAAAGCGGAATGAAAACGTGATTGTTGTCGGCGTCACTCAGAGGGCCGTTGACCACTCCGGCGACTGCTCCGTAAACGCCCGACGGGACGACGGGAACCTGGTCCTGCTTTGGGCGGAGGGTGTGGTGCAGAAAAGAATCGGTCGAAGTCATGCTTCAGCTCATGACGCCGCCCCACTTTTCACCAGCATTTCTTTCGCTTGTTTTGGGTGTGGGAAGCGAACCTACCGGTGTAGTTGTAAAACGCCTACACTGCGCGCAAGGTCGCGCAACGTAGGCGAAAAGAGCGGATCAAGGAGTGCTGATGGATGACAGGGGCAGAGGAATAAACCGGAAGAGAGAGAGCTTGTAGGCGCGATAAACGTACATTCCGTAGCCCGGGCCATCCGCCATCGTGGCGAGGCGGCGAGCCTGCCCGCAGATCATTCCCTTGTCATTGATGCCGTTCGCGCTGATCAGTGTCCACTGACTGGATACGGAGGCGACGATCACGGTGTTCAGATCGATGAATTGGCCACTCGATTTGAGATAGACGAAGGCGTGTCCGGCGGTGGTGGTGCCTACCACGTCTGCGCTGGAATTCATTCCGTGAACCTCGTCGATGCCCCAGCCAAAATAGGTGACCACTCCGTTGGCATCGGTGAAACCTTGCGAACCGACCTTGCCGGCGACCACGCCGGCATCGTTGATCGCCGCGACCCGGTTGGTCCAGTTGAACCCTAGATCGTAACCCATGTAGCGGACTTTGCCGCTCCATGCGTCGTACGTCATGCCGCCCCAAGGTCCATTGCCTGCGATGACGATGCTGTTGTTGAGATCGACCGCGAAAAAATTATTTCCTGCGATCAGGCCCAGCGGCATGATCCACCCGCTGATATTCCCCACGAAAGATTCGCCGGGCAGGGTTCCGACCACGTAGCCGCTCTCGTTGATCGCGCCGGCTTCACTGTTTCGAGTGAAGTTGCTGTCGAGATCGACCGAGCCGCCCGAGGTGGAATAGAACGCGTGCATCACGTTGCCCAAGGGATGACCGGTGCGGTCACAGAGGCCTACGATTGTGCCCGAGTCGTTGATCGCGTTGCCCCAAGTGGAGTGAGAGGGGCCCGGGGAGGGTGCGACCGACACGGTGCCGCCGCTGTAGATGGCGGCGACCGGCCGTCCTTCTGGCTCGTCGATCGTGCCCACCACCTGGCCCTTGTTATTGATGCCGGTGGCGGAATAGTAGGTGTAGTGTCCCACCGTGCCGAGGTCGGTATAAAAGTAAAATTGAGCCTGAGCAGTCGCGGTGAAAGCGAGGCAGGCGAGGAACGAGAGGAGAAGTTTTTTCATAGGTGTGACGCAGCGCTACATCTGGGCCCGGGCCTGACTGTTACAGGAAACTCCTACCGCGGGGTGTGAATGTAACCGAGCGGCCACTACACAGGCGACGGGCCAGCGGAGAACGGGGCTCAGCAGGGCTAGCCCCACCCGCTGCGTCAGCAAGATTCGGTATGAGCGGGCGACAGGTCTCCCTACCGTAAGCATAGGGAGTCGTCGGATAGTGGGAAGGCGCGCTCCGTGCTAAAACTATCCTCGCTAATCAAGCAGGTTCGCCCGCTGGGGGCCAACTCGTACGAACATTCATCTCTTATTTTATGAAAAAGATCGTTGGTATTCTCCTCATCGTTGTCGGCCTGGTGGTTTTCTTCATGGGCCTCAACCGCAAAGACTCGCTCGCGGGCGAGGCGGCCACGGTTGGCACCAAGGTCGCCAATGCCGTTGATGGCGGCGTGCGCGCTCCCCAACACGTCACTTACATGGTGATCGGCGGCGTCATGGTTCTTGCCGGCATTGGCATCACGGCCAGCAGCCGCTCCGTCACCCGGATTTAATAACTTTAAAGCGCGGTTCGTCGGAACCGTGTCTTGCCACACACAAGCGGCTGTCGCTCTTCGGGGCGGCAGCCGCTTTGGTTTTGCTGGCTCGTCTCGACCCATGCATGTTGAACGATTCGGGATCCACTTCTGGTGAGGGGCGACCAAGGAGAAAACTGCGGCCTTGTATCGACGGACTCGCGACACTGGGTTGTCCGGGTTGAACTCAGGGTGGACTCTGCCGGGCGGTGGAGCCAGACTGGGGTTTTATGAAAAAAGCCAGTTCTCCTGCCGACGCGCCCCGCGTGGTCGTAGTGACCGAAACCCCGATTGAGCTCTGCCAATTTCTCAAGTTTGGTGGACTGACGGAAAGCGGGGGTGAAGCGAAGCAGTTGATCAGTGAAGGCCTGGTCATGCTCAACGGCGTGGTGGAAACACGCAAACGGAAGAAGCTCGAGGCGGGAGATCGGGTCACGCTTCGCGGTCAGAGCTTGATCGTGCAGATCGGGTGAAGCGAAGTTCTCGGTCCGCTTGGCCGCAGCTCAGGTCGGCTTCAAAGAGCGCGGGCGCACGGCCCTCGCCTTTGTTCAACTCGTCCCTTGGCCACGGCTTTTCACCCCTTTGCACTTAAGTCGATGAGGGGATGGCGGCAGAAGATCGCGGATGCTCAAGGAAGGGTCGAGGTTTTCAAGATGTATCCATTTCGCCACGTCATCGCTCTTTTTCTTGATACTTCACGGAGCGTTGCCCGCGGAGTCATCTGAAGCGCGGAACGAAACGCGGGTCTCGACCGTTTTTGCCCGAGGGGAACCGAATCCTCAGGTTTGCTCCCCTTTGCTGGGACGGGTCTCGGCTCCGTTTCCGGTAAGTGCCAGTCAACCTGCGAGCACTCGACGGATGATTGAGCGCGTTCAGCAAGTGATGTTGAGCACGGATTCGCGTTCCCACTTCTACATGAGCGGAGAAAGCGCGTTGGAATTGAAAGCCATGATGCAGGCGGGCAGCCGGCTTCAGGCCCTGGATATCAAGCCTCTCTATGCTGAATATTTGCTGCGCGCAGGTGATGCGGAAGGCGCCCTGAAGGAATTTAATGACTGGGAAGATATGATGCACGAGAGCCGAATTTCTCTTCGTGAAAGCGACACGCATCATTTGATGATCTCCAAAGCGATCTGCTATTTGCGCATTGGGGAACAGGAAAATTGTTTGCTCAATCACACCACCGATTCCTGCATTTTCCCGATCGGCGGGGCGGGGATTCACAAGCTGCCTCGTGGCTCGCAAGGCGCGATCGACGAGTTGATGGAGATTTTATATCGAGCTCCCAATAACATGGCGGCGCGGTGGCTGCTGAACGTCGCGTATATGACGCTTGGCAAATACCCCGACCAAGTCCCCTCGCGCTGGTTAATCCCGCCTTCTGCCTTCGCTTCCGACTATGATATTTGGCACTTTCCGGACGTGGCGGGAAAACTGGGTCTGGACGTCGACGACTTAGCGGGAGGGGTCGTGCTCGAGGATTTTGATGGAGACGGATTTCTCGATTTGATGGTCTCGAGTTGTAGCTTACACGGGCAGCTCAGAGTGTTTCGAAACAACGGCGACGGTTCCTTCACCGAGCGGACGGTCGAGGCCGGTCTGGCCGGAGTGGTGGGAGGGCTGAACCTGATACACGCGGATTATAATAACGACGGACATCCCGACGTATTGGTTTTGCGCGGAGGGTGGGAGAAGGCGGGCGGCAAAATTCCCAACTCGCTGTTAAGAAACAACGGGAACTTCACTTTCACCGACGTCACGGAGGAAGCGGGGCTCTTGAGTTTTCATCCCACTCAGACCGCAGTCTGGTTCGATTTCGACGGAGATGGCTGGCTCGATTTGTTCATTGGCAACGAGAACACGGACCAGGGGTATGATCCGTGTGAATTGTATCGAAACAATGGCGACGGGACTTTCACCGAATGCGCCGCGGAGTGCGGGGTGCAAGTGCTCGGTTTTGTCAAAGGAGTCGCCTCGGGAGACTATGACAACGATGGCCGGCCCGATCTCTATATCTCGCGGCGTGACGGACCTAATCTGCTTTTTCACAACGACGGACCGGTCGCCGCGTCCGGCCCCGGTCGAGTCAAGTGGAAGTTCACCGAGGTGTCCGCCGCAGCCAAGGTGGCGGATACGGTGTATGGATTTCCGTGCTGGTTTTTCGACTACGATAACGACGGTTGGCTCGATCTGATGGTCACCGGCTATCGAATTCACGATGTGGGAGACGTGGCCGCGGATTATCTGGGGAAGCCGACCGATGGAGCGCGGGCTCATTTGTATCATAATAATCATGACGGCACCTTCACCGATGTGAGCCAGGCAATGGGTGTGTCCAAGGTCCTTCATGCCATGGGGGTGAATTTCGGCGACTTGGATAACGATGGTTGGCTCGACTTTTACCTCGGCACGGGAGATCCGCAGTTTGATACGTTGATCCCTAATCGCATGTTTCGAAACGACGCCGGCCAGCGTTTTCAGGATGTAACCACCGCCGGAGGTTTCGGTGTGCTGCAAAAAGGCCATGCCATCGCTTTTGGAGACATCAATAACGATGGCTTCCAGGATATTTATGAAGTGATGGGAGGGGCGTATAGCGGAGACAACTACCGCAATATGCTTTTCGCCAATCCCGGGAATCAAAACGGATGGATCAAACTTTTACTCGAAGGAGTTCAATCCAATCGGTCGGCCATTGGCGCGCGGATCACGGTGGTGGTTCCCGGCGAAACCGGTGAACGAAGGATCACCAGCACGGTGGGGAGTGGAGCGAGTTTCGGCTCGTCCTCTTTTCGACGTGAGCTCGGGTTGGGCAAGGCGGAGCGGATTTTGCGGGTTGAGGTTTTCTGGCCAACCACGGGCAAGTCCCAGACCTTTACCGATCTTAAAATAAATCACTTCTACCGGCTGCGGGAAGGCGACGTCACCGCGATCGATCTTCCCTTGAAGAGTTTTGTTTTGCCCACCAGCTCGACTGCGCCGGACCGGCATCATGGGTGGTGAGATCGGCAGCGGAGCACGGGGCTAGGGAGGGTCATGTTCCCTCGGGAACGCACGGTTGATTCAGATATCGCCGCGGACAACCCGAACCGCGCGAGAATTGCCTCCTCAAATCCGTCGCTTGGGTTCACGTTTCCGGGCGAATGGCACTCATCGGCAAACGTAATTCTTTGCTCATCGTTAGGGAAGCTCCTCCGGGCTATTATCTCGACGGGGGAACGCATGGGGAAATTCTTTTGCCCGGACGCTATATCACGAAAGATGCGGTGCCGGGAGGAACGATGGACGTGTTCGTCTACCGGGATTCAGAAGATCGGCTCGTCGCGACCACGCAACTACCGTACGCCGAGGTCGGCGAGTTCGCTTATCTCCAGGTGATCGGGGTCAATCCTCGGGTCGGCGTGTTTCTGGATTGGGGCCTGGAGAAAGATCTCCTTCTGCCCGCGCGCGAGCAATCCGGACCCGTGCGCGAAGGCGATTGGCTGGTGGTGCGGGTCGCGCTCGACGAAAAAACGGACCGCGTGGTGGCCAGTGCGCGGTTGAATCGTTGGTTAAATCTCACTCCTCCGAATTACCAAGAAGGTCAGGCGGTGAAGTTGTTGATCACGGGAAACAGTCCCCTGGGCTACAACGCGATCGTGAATCACGCGCACCGTGGGTTGCTTTATCATGGCGACCTAGCCGGCCCGCTCTCAACCGGTCAAAAACACGATGGCTACATTCGCCAGGTTCGACCCGATGGCAAAATCGATTTGGCGCTCGACCGAGCGGGTTACCGGCGCATTGCGCCTTTGACCGAACAGATCCTGGAATCGCTCAAGACGGCCGGCGGTCGCATGCCCTACCACGACAACAGTTCACCGGAAGAAATTCGCGCCGCCTTTGGCGTGAGCAAAAAAGCCTTCAAGCAGGCCATCGGCGCGCTCTTTCGGGAGCGACGGATCCAAATCGAGGAGCACGGTATCCGCTTGGCCAGTACGCAGGAGAAGAAGGGATAGTGGGCGGAGGCGGCGTCTTCCTCTCCACTGCGCAGAGATCCGGATCGGCTCCCCCTTCCGCGCGGACACAAAAAACCGGAGGACGTCGAAACGTCCTCCGGAGTGGGTCGAGCCTGACAGGAATTTATTTCAGCTATCGATCACGCAGACCTTAGAGGAAGGCGTCCATGGCGGCGGTGGGTTTGCCACCGGCATCGCAGGCGCCGAAGGTGTAGCCCTGCCAGCTAGGATAGGCGAGGGGTTCCCAGTAGAAGACGCCGAGACCGTGAGAACCGAC